>WBZU01000159.1_pt1 | contig 66992 bp, 70 predicted proteins | sample 5204311 | NCBI WGS metagenome assembly WBZU01 (sample SAMN12344359, study PRJNA552823) | activated sludge metagenome | biome: Activated sludge suspended growth; feature: Nitrification reactor; material: Wastewater; isolation source: activated sludge from nitrification reactor of wastewater...
GCTGTGCGGCTGGCTGCTGTTCTGGCGGATGCCGCGGCTCGAGCGCTCCCGACGGACCGGCGGCCACGCCCGCCGGCGCCCCGTCGACGTGGCGGTGATCGTTCCGGCTCGAGACGAGGCCCATGCGCTGCCCGGGCTCCTCGCCGGCGTGGTCGGCGCGGATGATCGGGTGGCCGAGGTCGTGGTGGTCGACGACGGGTCGAGCGACCGGACCGCGGAGGTGGCCCGCGCCGCCGGGGCGCGGGTCGTGGCCACCGGCCCCGCGCCGGCGGGGACGACCGGGAAGTCCTGGGCCTGCACGACGGGGGTGCGGGCCACGACGAGCCGGACGCTGGTGTTCGTCGACGCCGACGTGTCCTTCGCACCCGGCGGGCTGACCGCCGTGATCGACCGGCTGGAAGATCGCGGCGGGCTGGTCAGCGTCGAGCCGTTCCAGGTCGTCGAGCGGTTCGACGAGCGGCTCTCGGCCCTGTTCGGCACCGTGGCGGTGATGGGCACCGGCGTCGCCGCGCTCGGCCGATCGGCGCCCACCACCGCGTTCGGCCCGGTGCTGGCCTGCCGCCGCGCCGACTACGAGGCGGTCGGCGGCCACGCCGCCGACCGGGGGGCGATCGCCGAGGACGTCGCCCTCGCCGCCCGGTTCGTGCAGGCCGGCCGGCCGGTCCTGATCGAGGGCGGCGGCGACCTCGTCTCGTTCCGCATGTACCCGCTCGGGGTGCGCCAGCTCGTCGAGGGCTGGACGAAGAACATCGCCACCGGCGCCGGCGCCACGCCGCGGCGTCGGTTGCTCGCGGTGGTGCTGTGGGTCGGCGCCCTGCTCTCCTCGGCCTACGGACTGGCCGGCGGGCTGGCGGCCCTCGCCGACGGCCGGGCGGCGACCTTCGCGCTGGCCGCCGTCGTCGCCCTCGCCTTCGCCGCCCAGCTCGGGGTGATGTTCCGCCAGCTCGGGTCGTTCGGTTGGTGGGCGCCGCTGGCCTACCCGGTGCTCGCCGTCGCCTTCGTGGCCATCTTCGCCCGATCGCTGTACCTGACCCTCGTGCGACGCGAGGTGTCCTGGAAGGGCCGGGTGATCCCGCTGCACCCCGCGCCGCCCGACCCGTGACCGGTGCCGCGGCGGCGCTCGGCGCGGTCCTCGCGCTGGCCCAGGGTCCCGCGCTGGCGATCGACCTCGCGGTCTGGGCGGTGCTCGGGCTGGCGGTCGGTTACGGCGCGCACCGCCTGCCCGACGCGTGGCTCGAGCGTGACCGGGGCCTGACCCGGTTGCGGCCGTGGGAGGCCGGTGGGCGGCGCTACGAACGGGTGCTGCGGGTCCACCGGTGGAAGTGGTTCCTCTCCGACGCCGGCCCGGTGTTCTCCGGCGGCCGGGCCAAGCGCAGCCTCGCCACCCGGCGTGCCGGCGACCTCGAACGCCTCGCGGTGGAGACCCGACGGGCCGAGCTCACCCACTGGGCGCTCCTGGCGGCCGGCCCGTGGTTCCTGCTGTGGAACCCCCGGCTCCTCGGCACGGTGATGGTCGCCTACGCGGTGATCGCCAACCTGCCGTGCCTCCTGGTGCAGCGCTACAACCGGGCCCGTATCGAGCGGTTCCTCGCCCGCCGAGCCGCTCGTCGACCTTGAACCGCCGAGCGGGCCCGACGGGGTCGGCGGTGCGTGCTCAGGCGGTGCCGAAGGCGACGGCGAGGTCCGCTATCGAGGCCGGCGGATCGTCGGCGCTGCCCATGAGCTCGAACGTCATCTCGGGGGCGGGGAACCGGCCGGCGTAGGGCCCGGCGCCCCAGAACAGCGCGCCGGTGATCGGCGCCGACGCGTCGCTGGCCAGGTACGCGTAGAGGGCGGCGACGTGTTCAGGCGGGGCGGGCGCGAGCGACGCGTCCCGCAGGCCGGCGTCGAGGATCCCCCGGCGGTGCAGATCGTCGATCGTCGCCTCGAACTCGGGACCGGTCGACAGCCTGGTCCGGCCGCCGGGGCAGACGGCGTTGGCCCGGACCCCGTGTTCGGCCAGCTCGGCGGCGATCGCCGCGGTGAGGCTGTTGGTCCCGCCCTTGCCGGCGGGGTAGCCGGTGCCCCCGAAGCTCCCGAGGAAGGCGTGGGAGCTGGTGTTGACGATCGAGCCGTGGCCCTGGGCGACCATCGCCCGCGCCGCGTGCTGGCAGGTGTTGAAGGTGCCGGTGAGGTGGACGTCGATCAGGTGCTGCCAGTCGGCCGGGTCGATGTCGAGGATCGAGCTGCCCGCCGGCTCGGCGATGCCGGCGCAGTTGACGAGCACGTCGATCCCGCCCAGCTCCTCGACGGCGGCGGCCACGACCCGTCCGGCCGCGTCGTGATCGGCCACCGACCCGGCGACGCCCACCACCCTGGTCCCGCCCTCGGCCAGCGTCGCCACCGTCTCGGCCAGCGCGGCCTCGCCCCGGGCGTTGACCACCAGCGAGGCGCCCTCGGCGGCGCACCGCAGCGCCACCGCCCGCCCGATCCCCACGCTCGCCCCCGCCACCACCACCCGCCGCCCGACCAGCGCCCCGCCCCGACCGTCGACCGAGGGCACATCCGACACGTGCGCCATGATGCCGCGTCGTCCCCCACCGAGCACTGAGCCGGCCCACCTACGCTGCGCGCCCGTGGGGCGTGGGCGACGAACGCGTTGGGTGGCCGCGGGGGTTGTGGCACTGGGGATCGGGATCGTCGCCAACCTGGACTGGTCACACCCGGGTGTTCCTGAGCGCCCACTTCCGCCGCCACCTCCTGCGTTGGCTATCCCATCTGCGTTCGTCGCCCACGAGGTCGACCTCGGCTCCCTCAAAGGCGATGCCGGGTTCGTCGGCCGGGCCGGCTCGGGGGATGCGGTGCCCCTGGTCGCGCTCGGGGTCGACGATCCGTCCAGCAGCGTCTGGCTGGTCGACCTGGCGACGGGGAAGCTGGACCGGCTCCCCGACCTTCCTCGCCGCGGCAAGGTGATCGGCGGCACCCTCGCGGCGTCGGACCGGTGGGTGCTGCTGGTGGTGAGCCGCTGTCCTGGCGACCTGGCCCAGGGTGATTCCGGATCGACCTGGGTGTGTGCGGATGCGGTCGAGGGTGACTACCCCGTCGACGTGCTCTCCTACGACCGGCGCGCCGAGCGATGGTCGTCGCTGCCGTGGCCGGACGCGCAGTGTCGTCCTGGCGAGCGGATCGCGATCGCGGGTGACGTGGCGGTGCTGTCGACGCAGCACCCCGAGTGGCTCCCCGACGGATGCCCGGTCGAGTACGCGATCTCCCTCGGCCGCGCGATCGGGGTGGCTCCGACCACGCCGCCCGTCCGGTCGCGCTGCCGCTACGCCGATCTCACCGCGGCAACCTTCGACGCCGGCACGCCGCCTACCGCGGCGTGGGTCGACGAGGACGGTGTCGGCCGGCCCAGGACCGTCGATCTGACGGGTTCGGCCTTGCGGTTGGTCCGCCTCAACCTGGGTGGCAACCCGACCGACGTGCTCGGTTGCTCGGGTTCGGGGCGCTACGTGGCCGAGGTGGCCGCTGCGGACGGCAGTGGGGGACGGATGTGGGACCTCGACCACCTCGACCGTCCACCGGTTCTCTTTGCGGGACGTGACCCCAGCCGACTCCACGCCGGCGACCGCTGGTGGATCATCGAGAGCCGGTCCACCCTCAACCTCTTCGATCCAGCAACCGACACGGTCCTGCCTGTCGCCGCGACCAGCTACGTGGACGTGCAGTTCGCCGGTGACGTCGCCGTCCTCGCCCAGGGCTCGGAGTACTTCGGCCGCATCGACCTCGTTCGCCCGGCCTGACGCTCGCGCTCGCCTTCCCGGTGACCGCGTCGAGGTGCTCGTGGGGCCATGATCCCGGCAGGACCTGATCCCGCGGTGCCGCCGCTTCGACCGAACCCCACCCCCCCACCGGAGTCGTCCATGGACATCCTCGAGGCCCTCTACACCACCCGGGCCATGCGCCGGGTCGAAGCCACGCCGATCCCGATCGAGGTGCAGGCGCTGATCCTCGACGCCGCGGTGCGGGCCCCGACGGGGGGCAACAGCCAGAACTGGCGGTTCCTCCTCGTCGACGACCCGGCCCTCATCGCCGCGCTCGCGCCGCTGTACCGCGAGGCCATCGACCTGCTCTGGGAGCACGTGTACCAGGACCGCATCGAAGCGGCCCGGGCGAACCCCGAGGCCCCGGAGAGCAAGCAGTTCCAGCGGATCATCGCCTCGGTCGAACACGCCGCCGATCAGTTCGCCCGGTACCCGCTGCTGCTGTTCGGTTTCGTGCAGCACGACCCGACCGGCGGCTCGATCTTCCCGGCGATCTGGAGCGCCATGCTGGCCGCCCGCAGCCGAGACGTGGGATCGACGCTCACGTCGGTGCTGCTGTTCAAGGCCGCCGAGGTGCTCGAGCTGCTGGGGGTGCCGTCCGACGAGGGCTGGATCATGGCCGGCTGCGTCACCTTCGGGTACCCGACCGGCCGCTGGGGCGTCGCACCCCGCCGGCCCGTGGAGGAGGTCGCCCACCGCAACCGATGGGGCGCCCCCCTCGGCTTCGCCGTGGACGGACCGCTCTGGCCGCCCGCGTGAGCCGAGGGTCGGCCGGGCTCGGGATCTGGCGACGGCTGACTCAGACGCTGCCGATGCGGACGAGCGACTTGATGGCGCGGCGGTCGTCCATGGCCGCGTAGGCGTCGGCGATGCCGTCGAGGTCGGTCTCGTAGTCGAGGACGAGGCCGGGGTCGATGCGGCCGTCGAGGACGTCGGGCAGCAGCTCGGGGATGTAGATACGCGAGGGCGCCGGCCCGCCCCGCCAGCCGACGTTGCGGAAGAACGCCGACTCGAACGGCAGCGCCACGTCGTGGGGAACGCCGACCATGCCGACCGTCGAGCCGGGGCGGGCGATGGCGAAGGCGGTCGCCACCGACTGGCCGGTGCCCACGCACTCCATGGCGGCGTCCACGCCCACCCCGTCGGTGAGCTCCAAGACCGCCTGCTCGGCCTCGCGACCGCGAGCGGCGACGATGTCGGTGGCGCCGAAGGTGGTGGCCAGCGCCTGGCGGTCGGGGTGGCGGCTGAGGGCGATGATGCGCCCGGCGCCGAGCCGGGAGGCGGCGAGGACCGCGGAGAGCCCGACGGCGCCGTCGCCCACCACCGCCACCGTGTCGCCCTCCTGCACGCCGGCGCTGACCGCGGCGTGGTGGCCGGTGCTCATCACGTCGGAGAGCGTGAGCAGCGATCGCAGGGTGGCGTCGTCGTGGCCGGAGCCGGGCACCGGCACCAACGTGCCCGACGCCAGCGGCACCCGCACCGCCTCGCCCTGGCCGCCGTCGATGGTGCCGTTGCCGAAGGTGGCCCCTTGCACGCAGGCGATCGTGGCGCCGTGGCGGCAGTGCGGACAGGTGCCGTCGCTGACGATGAACGGGGCGATGACGAGATCACCCACCGCCACGCCGGTCACCTCCGACCCGACCGCCTCGACCACGCCGATGAACTCGTGGCCGATCGACCCGACGGCATGCTCGGTCTCGCCCCGGTAGTACCAGAGGTCCGACCCGCACACGCACCCCAGGACCACCCGCACCACGGCGTCGGTCGCCTGCTCGATCACCGGATCGGGTCGCTCACCCACCGACACCTTCCCCGGCCCCTCGAAGATCGCTGCTCGCACGTCTCGCTCCTCACATCCGCGTCCGCCCAGCAGCCAACCACGACGACCGCGCGAATCCGCGTTGTGGCACCACGGAGGTTCGGCGGTCGACCGAAGGGCTACCCGGCCGGGCACCTCACGACCGGCGACTCCGAGCCGGCGGTGTCGGCGGCGCTTCCTCGATGGGTAGGAACGTCGCCGGGTCGAGCCCCGCCAGGCGGTAGCGATCGAGCGGATCGGCCGAACCCGGTGCCAGCTTGGCCCCGACACCAGCGCCGACCAGCCGCTGGTTGTCCTCCGCTGCCACCACGACGTAGGTGGTGGTGTTGAGCACGCGGACGAAGGCGGCGTTGGTCGAAGGCGGCGCTGCGAGGAGGCGACGGACCAACACGGCGGCCGGCGTCACGTGCTCGATCGACAGCCGAGCCGTGGGGTCGCCGTAGGCGGCTCGTGCCGCCGGCGTCCAAGGGACCGACAGCGGGTACTTGCCCCGGGTAGACCGGCCGAGGCAGCCGAGGTTGCTCCCACACCGTCCACAGCAGCTCCCGCAACGGCTTCACAGGAGCCGTCCGTCCGGCCTGTTCCTCCCAGGTCCTGGTGGCGTTGACGACCGCGAGGATCAGCGTGACGTCGGCCCTGCGCTGGGCCGAATCATCCCGGATCGCGCTCCGGTGGCGTGTGCGTCGAGCGGGCTCGTTCATAGGGGTACCTCGGGCGGTATGAGCCCCGGGGCGTGGTGGGAATCGGGTCCACCGTGGGGTGAGCCACCGGCGTGATCCTCGGACCTACCAACGTTCACACCGCGAAGTACACGCCGGCGGCTCTGTCTGAACTGAGTCTGCCGGTTCCCCTGCTCGAGGCGCTGTGCGTCGGGGACGACACCGATCTCGTTCGCGAGCTCGCCCCAGGGGGCGCGGCAGACCCACCCGCGTCGAGTTGAGCACGCGTGTCGGCGCCCACGAGTGGAGCGTGGGCACCGAGGGCCCGTTCGACGTCCGGCTGAATGTCGTGCACTGCCTCACGCCTACGATCCGGTGATCCCGGGCCACGGGCCACTCGGGCCACTCGGGCCACGGGCCACTCGGGCCACTGGGGGTGGTCGAAAACCCCATCTGACCTGGTCCTGGCGCCTCTCTAGGGAAGCTTGGGAACGCCAACAGCCCAATCTGGGAACGTGGATCGCCTGTTCTGGCTGGTCAGGGGCGGTGTCACCGATTGTCACCGATTGGCACCGATTCGGTCGGTCATCCGATCTGTCCTCGGCCTCGACGGTGGCCACGTTCGGGCTGGTACCCATCGCCTCGGACGGCACCCGGTGGGAACCGGCCGGCCGAACCAGCCCGCCTGAGCAGTGAGAAGACCATCTCGTCGTGGCTTCGGCTCGAGGCGGCGGGCGTCGAGGTAGCCGTGGCCGAGATCCCAGGCGAGGCACGGAGATGGAGGCCTGCGAGTAGCTCGAACGTGGCGTCCCAGTTCTCGCCGATCAACGTGTAGACGACGTTCATGACCGCGTCAGCGGTGTCCTTGCGGCGGATCCGGCCCGTGGTCGGGTGGTCGACTCGTTGGCCAACCACCTTGAGGGCCTCGAGCTCCTCGCGCGCCTCGGTCAACGACGGCGGGATGTGGATCAAGCCCATCATGGCGGCGGACTTGAACACCTCGGCCATCTTCCAATTGAGCGGCGCGGTCGCGTCGCGCACGTACACGTTCGTCCGGTGCATCGACCCCGGCCCGGCGGCGAAGGCTCGCAGCCTGTCGATCGTGCCGGCGCTATTGAACTGATCGAAGGTCAAGGTGGTAACCGGGAAGGTGGAGAGGATCTCGGAGATCTGGTGCTCGATGTCGATGTAGTCGATGGTGTGGTCGTCGAACTCGGCGGGCTTCCAGGAGAAGGCGTCGTCGATGAACACGTGGGGGATGCCGTTGGCGTCCTTGCGGACGTGGCCGATGGCGAACCCGAAGTTGTCGCCGACCCGCGACGGGTCGCCGTGGGCGGCGTAGCGCCGGTTGCCGGCACCGCGGACCTGCACGGCCTCGTCCCAGCCCTCGTAGGGCTCGACGAGCCGGGCGAGGGTTCGGCTGTTGAGGTAGGAGTTGGCACCGGCGGCGAACTGGGCGCCGTACTCGACGGCGAACGCGTCGGGGTCGATGTCGGCGTAGAGCTCGAGCAGCCCGGTGCGTTCGATGATCGGACCGGAGTGTTCGGGGAAGCAGGGGCCGCCAGGCCACATCTCGATCTCGCCCGACCGGGCCCAGTGCTCATAGGGGGCCCACGACGGCAGCTGCAGCACGACAAGGGAGGGCACGCGGGGCTGGCCAGTGTCGGGGTCGAGTTCGCAGCCCAGTTCGTAGCTGGCGTAGAGCTGGCCGTCCTTCTCCCAGGGGCTCGAGGTCTGCAACGTGAGCCCGGTGCGGGGAAACTGAGCGACGGCGGGCTTGGCCGATCGATAGATACTGATGCTGGAGGTATCCGAGTCGGGGTTGGCGTTGCCCACGTGGGCGAACTCGTCCATGACCAACCCGATCAGGGTCGGGCCGCGCGCCGCGCGGGTGGTGGTCTCCACGGCGCGCACCTCCAAGCGGCCCTTGGTGCGCCCCACCTTCGCCCCGCCCTCGATCTGGGTTGGGGTCAACAAGGTGACCGAGTCCGCGGTGCAGGCGCCGAGGAACGGCGCGAACGCCGGCGAGTTCTCGATGAGGTCCTTGATGTCAGCGAACGCGTTGCGCTTGGCTTGCTCGTACTTGGCGCCCATCACGTACACGGCGAGGGTCTTGCCCTTCATGGGCCGCGGGTCATCGGGGATGCCGTCGGTGCCGAGCAGCCGGTACATGAGATCGGCCACGAGGATCGCACCGGTCAGACCCTTGGAGGCACGACGCCCCAAGACCAGGGCGACCTCCGCCGGGCCCCGTCGGCCTTCAGCTCGGCACAGCTCAAGGCGTTCGAGCAACCCGGGCGGTGTGCCTTCGCTGCCGGTGTAGCGAAGCCGGCCGCGGTCCTCGCCCAGGATCCAGTCCTTCTCCCAGCCGGCGATGACCTCACGGTCGAAGTCGGTGAGCAGATCGACCGCACCGGTGCAGACCTTCAAGATCGTGCCCTGCACCGGGAACAGCTCCACGTTCAAGAACCGGGGGTTCGTCGCGAAGTCCATCACGTTGGCGGGCCTCGGCACCCCAGGCCGAACCCGCTTGGCGGGGACTCGCTTCTCGGCTCGGCTGATGCGCGACTCGAGGGTCATCACGCCACCTCCCCGTGACCGTCACCCTCGCCAGAGCCTTCAGCGGCGCTCTCAGCGTCAGGGTCGGCGTCGGACGCCGTCCGGATGCCTTGACGGCGTTCCACCTCCAACATGCGCGCCTCGAGGTCCGACGCACGCCGGTACCGCAGCGTCCACTCGAGGATCGCCGTCGCGGCCCGGATCCGAGCGAACGGAGACTCCGCATCGAGGCAATCGATGAGGGTGTCGAGCGCACGGGGCATCGTCTCCCCCAAGCGGCCGGTCACCTCGGAGAGACGTTCTGCACGCAGATCAGACACCAACCGGGCGAACGCTGGATCCGCTGCCCAACGCACGATCGTTCGCTTCGACTTGCCCGCCGCGTCACCGGCCTGCGCGTACGAGCCCCCCGCCGCGACCACCGCTGCGGCCAACACCTTCGCTTCGTCAACCGCGTCCGGCGGCTCGGGTTCGTGGCCGTGGCCGTGGCCATCGTGAGGGTGTTCCATGGTCGATCACTCCTGGCTTCAAGTGGCGAGGACCCAGATGACCGTCGCCACTTCTTCGTCAGGCGTTTCAGGGGGTCCGACAGCTTCGATCCGACAAGAACCCTCTGACCTGGCCAAACGCCCGCCTCCTCGGTCGACACTGGCCCGGGCCACAACACAGCGTCGACCGGCCCTGGACGGTGGGCGAGACGTGCACCGGCCTAGGCCACGAACTCGGTCTCGGCCGCGTACACGGCATGGGCCACCTCCTCGGGCACACCTGCGAGGCGAACGCAGTCCCGGGCCAGCGCCAGCGGGTCGACGACGCGCCCACGGCCCCGGAGGGCTTCGCGTTCAGCCTCGGAGTAGTACCGGAACGGCCACTCCTCACCCACCGGCGAGTACATGATCCCCACCGCAACCATGTACTCGGCCTGGATTGCCAGACAGGCCTCCGCCTGCTCACGGGTCGCGTCGGTGTGCTCCATCACGTACGCCAACACATTGCTCGGATCGATCTGCCTCACGGGCACCTCCTCAGGTCTGCGACGAGCATGGGGCACGCCGCCTCCGATGGCTACTGGTCTCATTTCACGCGCTCCCCAAGCTGTCCAACCCCCCGAAACACCTAGGTCCGTTTTCCGCTACTCGAACCGAGCGCGAACGTCGAGCCCGTAGGTCGGGGGCATGGAGCCGACCCGGACTACGCCGACTGGCTTCAGCTGTGCTGGCCCGAGGCTCGGGTCAGGTGCGTGATGTGGGAGTGAAATCGCTGCCTGAGCGTGGCCTCGATCCCTGAGGTGCTCGACGGCACCGTCACCGGAGCTGTCGATGCAACTCCGCCCTTGGGTCCGCTGGGGAGGACAGGGATGATCGCCGCTACCGCCTTCTCGTCGACGATGACGTCGCGGGCCACGACCGGCCGGCGATGCCGACAGGATGTCATCGTCCACAATCATCACGAGAGCTCGCCGCCGTTCCGGAATGGACCCGGGCGACCAAGCAGATCGGTCCGTAGCCTCCTTGGTGTGGCGAACAAGGTGACGAAGACCGAACACGCTGGAGCCAAGAATGGCGGTGGCGGGTACTGGGGTCTGCGTGCCGAGGCAAAGCATTGGTCCAACCGTGCCCGGCGATCAGCCGACAGTGCGGAGTGCGACCTCCAACTTGCCGACGATCAGCCCGACCCACTGGAGGTCGAAGACTGGTGAACGGCGCCGTCTCGGAGTACGAGGCATGGCTCCGCCTGTGCGCCAGCGACGACGCCGATCACATCGAGATCCTCCTGTCCGATACCGGCGCGTCGCAGGACCCGGTCGCCTTCCGTGAATCCGTTCTCGACGCCTGGTCACACCCAGAGTGGCCAGAACGAATACTTGGTCGGATCGGATGGGTGGAATTGTTCCGGGCTGCAGGATTCGTTGCCCGCCCTCCTCGGCCAGCGCCAACTGAGCCACTCACGATCTTCCGAGGCTCGAGTTGGGGCCGCCGACGAGGAACGGCCTGGACCACCGACCCGGCGTGCGCCCGACGGTTCGCCGCGCGTTGGACGACGGCCGGCGCGACCCCAGGCCTCGTGTTCACCACGGTCATCGCAGGCGACGCAGTCCTGGCGATCATCGAGGACCGCGGCGAGGCCGAGGTTGTGGTCGACCCGGAACGCCTTCCGCCGCTTGGCAAGGCGAGCGTTGTGGGGCCAGAGCCACCTGGCTAGGGCAGCGTCGACATCCGAAGGTGCGAGGCCGGAGTTCTCCAACGCCAGCGGAGTGCAAGCTCGACGCGATGGTCGACGAGGCCAGTTGCGGCTACCGCGGGCTTCGATGCAGCGAAGAGTGGACCAGCATGGGGCAATCTCGACCCAATGCCTTTGATGTCGCTGGTAGGGACCTCAAGCCAATGCCTCCCGGGTCGTCCCGATCGCAGCAAGGACAACGCAATCTCAACTCGCGTCCGCAAGCGCGAGCAGAGGCCAGGGGGCACGAGCACTGGTACGACGAGAACGACTGATCGGGCGCGCCGGGTTTCACCGCCTCCCATCCATTCGACTGAGGAGTGCGCAAAGCACGCCGTGCCACGGGGTGGCTGGGCAGCCCTCGAGGCCTTCCTAGTTGACGAGTCGAGTGCCCGCTGCTCCAGCAGCGGGCACTCGATCGTTCAGGGACTCGCGGGGAACGGGCGGGCGGTTCCCGAACCGCATCTCCTCGGCCGGGCGGCGTCAGCCGTTGGCGGTGCCGGTGGCGGGGGCGTCGTCAGCACCCTCGGGGCCGGACTCGTTGCCGTCGTTCTCCTCGTGGTCGCCCCTGCCGTCGGCCTTCTCGCCGTCCTCCTTCTCGCTCTGGAGGACCCTGGCGTTGCCGGCGTCGATCGTGACGTCGACGGTGCCGTTGGAGGTGGTGACCTCGATGTCGTAGACGACGTTGCCGTCCTCGGACTCGAGGGTCGCCTTGGTCACCTTGCCGGGCTGGGCGGCCAACGCGGCAGCCTTGGCCTGGTCGGGGGTGACGGTGGCGAGCTTGGCGAGGCGGGCGGCCTCGGCGGCGTCGTTCTCCTCGGCTCCGTCGGCCTCGTTGGCGCTGGCCTTGTCGACGATGGAGCTCGTGAACTCGGGAGCCTCGTTGCCGTCGTGCTCCTCGCCGCCCTTCTCGGCGGTGGCGGTCGTGGTGGTCTTGCTGGGCGCGGACTGGCTGGTGGCCGCAGCGGCGATGCCGGCGGCGCCGGCGGTGACGCCGATCGCAGCCAGGAGGCCGTAGAGGGCCTTCTTCGTCTTGCTCATCTGGGTCATGGGTGGGTTGCTCCTTGACGGTGCCGGGCCGTTCCCGGCTTCGTTGGGATCACCATGCGCTTTCGACCCTGTGGTGACGCTGAAGACGGGCGCCTGGTCTGGTTCGATGCTTCAGCTGTTCTTCAGGCGTCCCATGGCAGAGTGCTCGTCTCCCGACGTCCCATCGAGCCTCGAGGTCCGTGTTGCGCATCCTGATCGTCGATGACGAGGCAAGGCTGCTCGAGGCGGTCCGGGTGGGGCTGGAAGCCGAGGGCTTCTCCGTCGACGCCGTCGACCGGGGGGACGAGGTCCTGCCGATGGCGACGGGGACGTCATATGACGCCATCGTCCTGGACATCATGTTGCCCGGCCTCAACGGCTACGAGGTGTGCGCTCAGCTGCGTGCGGCGTCGGTGTGGACCCCGATCCTGATGCTGACCGCGAAGGACGGCGAGTGGGACGAGGCCGAGGCTCTCGACATCGGCGCCGACGACTTTCTCCGCAAGCCGTTCTCGTTCGTCGTCCTGGTCGCCCGGATACGTGCCCTGGTCCGACGAGGCGCGGTGGCCCGGCCCGCCGTTCTCGAGGTTGGCGACCTGGTGCTCGACCCTGCAGAGCGAACGGTCCGACGTGGTGGGGCCAAGGTTGCGCTGACGGCGAAGGAGTTCGGCATCCTCGAGTACCTGATGCGAAACACCGGGCACGTGGTCACCAAGCCCGAGCTCGTCGAACATGTGTGGGACGAGCACTACGCCGGCGACCTGAACGTCGTCGAGGTGCACATCTCGGCCCTGCGCCGCAAGATCGACTCGCCCTTCGGGCGCCGTTCGATCGAGACGGTGCGCGGGTTCGGTTACCGACTCAGCAACGAGGACGGCTGAGCGGTGCGCCGGTTCCTGACCGTCCGGAACCGGACCACTGCCGTTGCGGCGATCGTGGTCGCCGTTGCTCTCTGCATCGGCGCGGTGGGGCTCGTCGGGCTGGTGCGCGATCGGCTCGTCGAGGGCCAGCGCACGGCCGCCGAGCTTCGAGCGCAAGACGTCGCTGCGCTGGCCGAGGGCGACGGCCTTCCAGATGACCTGTCGTTTCCCGGCGAAGACGACGGCCTCACGCAGGTCATCGACCGCGACGGGAGGGTCGTCGCCGCGACCGACAACCTCGTCGGGGAGCCAGCCATCTCCGGACTCCGACCTGATGGTGATGATCCGGAGTCCGAGATCGTCAGCGATGCGCCGATCGGCGACGGGGGCCGGGTCATCATCGTGGCCCTCCAGGCGGACACCGAGGACGGGCCGGTCACGGTCCTGTCGTCCGCTTCGCTGAACGAGACCGAGGAGACGGTGCGGGCCATGACGCTCGCCCTCGCTCTCGGCATCCCCGTGCTCGTGGCTCTGGTGGCGATCGTGACCCGTGCGCTCGTCGGCCGGGCCCTGCATCCCGTCGAGCAGATGAGCCGTCAGGCGGCAGAGATCACCGACGAGGACCTTCACCGGCGTCTGGCGGAGCCGGGCACTGGTGACGAGGTCGACCATCTCGCTGGGACCCTCAACGAGATGCTTGGGCGACTCGAGGCAGCCAACATCCGTCAGAGGCGCTTCGTCACCGATGCCTCTCACGAGCTGCGGAGCCCTCTCGCCTCTGCTCGGGCCGCTCTCGAGGTGGCGATCGCTCATCCCGGAAAGATCGATTCCCAGAAGGCCATGAGCTCGGCGCTGGTCGACCAGGCTCGGCTCGAACGGCTCGTCGACGATCTGCTCCTCCTCGCCAAGGTCACCGACTCCGGAGGTCAACCGCTCTCACGCGTCCAGATCCGCGATGTGGTCGAAGCCGAGGTGGCCGCTGCCGGTGACCCACGGGTGGCCGTTGCTTGGAGCGGGGATCTGCCGGTGGTCAGCGCGGACGAGCGCACCCTGGCACGCGTGTTCCGGAACCTGCTCGACAACGCTCGCCGGCACGCGCACGAATCGATACGTATCTCCGGATCAGGGTCGGAGGGCGTCATCACAGTCGAGATCGAAGACGACGGGGATGGTGTGCCGCTTGCTGACCGCGGCCGGATCTTCGACCGTTTCACCCGGCTCGACGAGGCGCGTGCCAGACAGGCCGGGGGCAGCGGCCTCGGTCTGTCCATCGTTCGTGCGGCGGTGGAGGACCTGGGCGGCACCGTGATCGTTGGGGACAGCGCGCTCGGCGGTGCTTCCTTCGCGGTCATGATCCCGGCGTCCGCTGCGGCGGGCGAGGTCGGGTCATGAGCGCGCCATCTCCGACGTCTTCCACAGTCACGGCTAGGGCCACCGCCGTCGCTATCGCCGGCCTGGCCGTCGCTTCGCTCCTCACCTTGGTGGCGGTGCTGGCCGAGGGCCCGACGGGGCTCGACCGGGCGCTTTCCACCTGGGTGGCGGCCCATCGCAGCGCCGGCCTCATCTGGCTCATGGAAGGGGTGACCGTGGCCGGCTCGTCGGTCGCCATCTGGGCTGTCGGCTTGGCCTGCGTCGCCTGGGGCTTCGTCCGCTGCAACTGGCGACCCCTGCAGTTCGTCATCCCGACCGCGCTCGCAGCATCCCTCGCCACGAACCTGATGAAGCTGGCGATCGCCCGGCCGCGGCCGCAGCCGCCGATCGCCCTGCGCAGCTTCTACGGCTACTCGTTCCCCTCAGGTCATGCCACGACCGCAGCCGCTCTGTGGGGAGCGCTGGCCGTCGCGATCGTGTGGTCGGGGCGCCTTCGAGCCAGGGTCGCGTTCGGCGTCTGGGCCGTGGTCGCCTTGATGGTGGGCACGTCGCGCATCGTCCTCGGCGCGCACTGGCTCACCGACGTGGCCGCGGGCACCGCGGTGGGTACCGGGATCGTCGCGGCGGCCGTGCTCATCGCCACGCCGGCGAGCATCCCGACGGCGTCGCACGAGGAGCCCGTGCCAGAGGCCGAGGCGCAACCCGGTGCGTTGCGGTCATAAGCACAGGGAAAGAGCGTGCGAGTCTCTAGCCCAGCAGATATCGGGATCCGTAGGTTGAGGTGGTGGACGTGAAAGTGGTCGTGGTCGAAGACGATCCGGAGATCGGCAGTTCCGTCTCGGCCGCGCTGCTCGCCAACGGGTACGAGGTGGACCTGTTCGCCACTGGTTCAGAGGCATCGGCTGGCCTCGAGCACCGGTGCCCGGATCTGGTGCTGCTCGATGTCGGACTACCCGACATCGATGGGATCACCCTGTGTCGGTGGCTGCGCGACAAGTACCGCAGCCTGCCGATCGTCCTGTTGACCGCCCGGGACACCGAGATCGACACCGTCGTCGGCCTCGATGCTGGCGCGACCGACTACGTCACCAAACCGTTCTCGATGACGGTGCTCCTCGCGCGCCTTCGAGCGCACCTGCGCTCGTCCACACCCGACCCAGGGACCGACGCACCCTTCGCAGTCGGCTCCCTGATGGTCGATCCCGCGGGGTACACAGCGCGCATCGACGGGCGGGCGGTCGACCTGCGCCCACGGGAGTTCGAGCTGCTGGTGCTGCTGGGCGTGGAGGCGGGGCGGGTGGTCACTCGGGAGCGCATCTTGTCCGAGGTGTGGGATCAGCACTGGGACAGCTCTTCGAAGACGCTCGACATGCACGTGATGGCGCTGCGGCGCAAGCTGAGCGAGGCGATCGAGATCACCACCGTGCGGGGTGTCGGCTATCGGGTGGACCCTCGTTGAGAGGCCGGATCCGGGGTGCGATCGTCGGCGTTGCGGCGATCATCCTGCTGGTCCTGGGGATCCCGCTGGCGATCGTCGTCCACCGCCAGGCGCTCGACGCCGAGGTCGTCGAGCTGCAGGCGAAGGCGGCGACCGCGTTGACGGAGATCGATGCGCCACCAGACCCTCAGCAACTCGCCCGGGTCGCCGACGAGCCCGATGCTCCCGAAGGCTTCGCGGTCTACGACCTCGACGGGCGCCGCATCTACGGGAGCGGCCCGGCGCGTGCTGACGCGGTGGTCGACCGGGCGCTGCGCGGCGAGACGGCATCGAGCACGGACGGCTCGCTCGTCGTCGCCACACCGATCACCGAGCGCGGATCGGAGCAGGTGACCGGTGTGCTGCGGATCACCGAGTCGATGGCCGGCGCCGATGCCAGCTCCCGCACCGCGTGGCTCGTCATGGCCGTGGCCGGCGTTGCCGCGCTGGGGCTGGCGTGGTTGATCGGCAACCGGTTGGCCAGGATGCTGGCCGCGCCTCTGACCGACCTCGCCGCCGACGCCGCCACCATCGGCGAGGGCACCGACCTCGGCGGGCGCCCGCCATCGGGCATCGACGAAATCGACGAGGTCGCGAGCGTCCTCGCAGACCGGGCCCGCCTCGTCCACGAGGCGCTGCAGCGAGAGAGCCGCTTCAGCGCCGACGTCTCCCACCAGCTGCGCACCCCGGTGACCGCGCTGCGGCTCAAGCTCGAATCCGACACCGACCCGACGATCGGCGCGGCGACGCGGAGCGACGCACTCGCCGACCTCGACCGCCTGGAGCAGACCATCGAGCACCTCCTCGCCGTGGCCCGCCAGGCGATGCCCACGGCCGTCGACGTCATCTCGCTCGACGAAGCCGTTCAGGATGCCGCTGGAAGATGGAACGAGCGAGCGCGGCGAACCGATCGCACGGTGATGGTCACCCAGGCGGAAACGGGGACCACCGCACGGGTCCAGCGCGCCTCGATCGACGAGATCCTCGACGTCCTCATCGAGAACGGCCTGCGCCACGGGTCCGGCACGATCGCCCTCTCCGTGCGGCACCTGCCGCACGGCCTGGCGGTCGACGTCGCCGACGAGGGCACCGGGATCGACCTCCTCGATGCCGAGCACATCTTCGGGCGCGGCTACACCACCGGGTCCGGGGAGGGCATCGGCTTGGGGGTGGCGCAGTCGATCGCCGAAGCCGAGGGCGGCCGGGTGGTGCTCAGCCGGCACCGACCGACGACGTTCTCGCTGCTGCTCGTCGACCGCCCGCCAGATCCGGCCCCGTCGTAGCGGGACGGGCCGAGAGGCGACGCTCGACCGCCGGCCAGACGAGCACGACGCCCACCGCCCACGCCGCGCCGAGGAGCCACCCGGCAGCGACGTCGCTGCCCCAGTGCACGCCGAGCACCACCCGGGCGACCCCGACGAGCACCGCCACGGCACCGGCCGCTGCGAACGAGAGCACGCGTGCCGTCCGGCTCCGGAAGGTGGGTGCGGCGATGAGGGCGACGGCCACCAGCAGCGCTGCGGTTCCCGTGGCGTGGCCCGACGGGAACGACGGGTCCGGCTCGGTGACCAGGCGGGCGAACGCCGGCGGTCGAGGCCGGCCGATGATCTCCTTCAGGGCGGTCTCGGTGCACGCGGCGGCGAGCAGGGCAGCCGCAGGAACGACTGCGACGGCAAGCGGTCGCCGCCGGCTCAGCCAGAGGAACGAGATGGACGCCCCGACCACGAGGACGAGCGGGTCGCCGATGTGGGAGACCATCCGGAACGCGGCGATCGGCATGTCTGCCCGGTGCTCGACCACCCACCGCCAGACGCGCTGGTCGACCGGGAGGCCCCCGAGGTGGCTGGCGACCCTGGCGGTGAGCAGCGCGAAGCCGGCGAGGCAGGCGACGAGGGCGGAGCAGAGCCGGAGGCGGGATCGGCTCTGCTCCGCCTCGGTCCCCAGCGGCCCCGATGACGAGCGCTGGGAGCCGATCGGGTCCGGGCTGCCGAGGCGGCCCGGTTCACGGGAGGCCATCAGACGGTGGACTCCTCGGCGACCTGGAGGTCGGCTCGGCTGATCGTCAGGTAGATGACGGCTCCCACGATCACGGCAAGGAAGGTGAAGGTGGTGAGCCCGGTGCCGAGGTTCAGCCCACCGGCGGAGTGGGGTTGCAGCAGGTAGTCGCCGAGCGAGGCGCCGAGCGGCCGGGTGAGGATGTAGGCCGCCCAGAACGAGACGACTTCGCCGAGGCCGAACACGAAGTGGGCGAGCGCCACGAGGCCGATCAGCGCCACGAAGATCAGACCGGTCTTCCAGTAGCCGATGTCGAGCTTCTCGGACACGAGGTCGCCCGCCGAGGTCCCGAGGGCGAACGTGAACAGCACGGTGAGCCAGTACCAGGCCTCCCGCTTGGAGGTGACGATGGTGTGGATCGACAAGGTCCGCTCGCTGAGGTACCAGCCGATGAACGTGGCGGCGAGCGCGATCGAGAACCCGATCGTGGTGACATTGAGGCTCACGCCGTGGCCGTCGACGAGGTTGTCGGTCATGAGGGTGCCGGCCACGCTGATCAGCACCACGACCAGCCAGTAGAGCGCCGGGATGTACTTCCGAGCCCGGAACTGGAAGGCGAGGGCGACCACCAGGGCCATCCCGACCACGACCGAGGTCTTGTTCAGGCCGAGACCGAGGGTGTCGTTGAGGTAGTCCGCGGCGGTCTCGCCGACGGTGGTGCCGAGGATCTTGATGATCCAGAAGTAGGCGGTGATCGCCGGCACCTTGTTCAGCATCGTGGCGGCAGCGGTCCGCTCGTCGCGGGCGATGGCCGCAGCAGAGGGGGCGGTCACGTCGGGCGCTCCGATCGGTTCGGGCGGCGGAGACGAGTGGACATGGCGGGCCTTTCGATGCGGTGCGGTGACGTCCTCGAACGTACGGATGGCCGGGTCAACGCCCTGGTGGCGCAAGGTCAACGCAGGTTCAACCCGCGGGCCCTGCGCCACCGTCAGGGGTGCAGGGCCTAGACCGTCCGGAGGAGGTCGATCCGGGGGCGTCGAGCCCGGGCCAGCACAGCGAGGACCGCCCCGATGGTGGCGGCGGCGCTGACGGCACCGAGCACCGCCAGGTAGGCCCACGGCACCGAGAGGGCGCTCGGCGGCGGGTCGAACACGCCCTGGAGCACCTTGACCAACATGGTCGACAACGACCAGGCGATGGCGGCCCCGGCAGCGAGACCGGCAAGGGCCACGGCACCGGCTTCGGCCCAGATGAACGAGCCGAGCTGGCGCGGGGTGGCGCCGAGCGCCGTGGCGATGGCGAACGTGCGGCGGCGTTCGATGAGCCCCAGCCAGAGGGTGAGGCCGGTGGCAGCCGACGCCAGCGCCAGCGCGAAGCCGAGCTCGACCCGGGTGAGCCCCGCGAGGTCCACGGCGGTCAGGCTCGAGCCGATGACCTTCCGGCTGCTGACCAGATCCGTGACCGTGGCGCGGGTGCCAGTCTCGGTACGGACGCGGTGGGCCACGGGGCGGATGCTGCTGCCTCCGGTGTCGATGAGCAGCGATCCGACGGCGTCGGAGCCGGTCTTGGATGCGACGTAGTCCCGGTTGGCCACGAGGAAGCTGTCGCTCGGTGCGGTCGGGAACTCCTTGGCGACGCCGGCGTAGTGGAACGGGACGTCGGTGTACGCCTTGGTGCGCCCTTCTTGGAGGCGCAGGGTGATGGCGTCGCCGGGGAGCAGCTGGAAGTCGTGGACGGTCTCGGCGGAGACCAGGACGCTGTCGGGCTTCGAGGCGAGCTTCGCCATGAGCTCGTTCGTGGTCCCGCCTTGGAAGTAGGCGTCTTGGAGCCGGCCGGCGGCCGCGATGGTGGCCGGGTCGACGCCGTAGAGGTCCTGGAGATCGGCCCCGACGTAGGCGTAGCGGTGCTGGATCGGCTCGACGTGGCGGACGCCGGGGATGGCGGCAAGCTTGCTCACCAGTCCGTCGTTGGGACCGATGTCGACGCCGGGGCTCATCGTCGCGGTGACATCGGCTCCGTTGGTGAGGACGGCGTCGACCTCGGCTTGCTGGCGGTAGGTGCTGTTGAAGACGGCGGTCGAGGCGGCGAACCCGATGGTGAGCGCCACGAGTGCGGCGCCTCGTGCGATCTGGCGCCGTTGCCGGCGCAGCGTGGAGGCGACGGTGTCGGCCAGGCCGCCGGCGAGGGGCGAGATCGCGGCGGACACGAGGCGGCGACCGCGGTGCAGGACCAGATCGGTGAGCCGGTAGGCGAGCAGCCCCGCTCCCAGCCAGAGCAGGGCCGGCCCGGCGAACGCCCAGTAGCTGACGGAGATCGTGGGGACGCCTTCGACGGCGAGGATCAGCTTGTAGCCCCCGCGTGAGGTGAGCCAGAACACGGTGGTGGCCGCGGCGAGCAGGAGCAGGTCGAGGTACCACCGCATCCATCGCGGCGACCGCGCCCGCCCCGTGGTGAGCCGGGAGGTCGCCACCGTGGTGTCGCGGGCATCTCGCCACGCAGGCAGGGCGATCGACGTGGCGGCGATGACAAGGCCGGCGAGGACCGCACCGAGCGACCAGGCGACCGCGGCGCCGGTCGTGGCGCCGAAGCCTACCGTGCCGAACGCTGCGGCCCCGACCACGGCCGCCAGGCCCAGTCCGAGGGCGCCACCGATGACGGTGACGAGACCGGCTTCGGCGAGCCCGATCTTGGTGAGCTGGCTGGTGGTGGCTCCCCGGGTGCGCAGCAGGGCCTGCTCGCGTCGTCGACGGTCCCGTCCGGCGCCGGCGACCGTTGCGGTCAGCAGACCGGCGAGCACCGCTCCGGGGACCCCGAGGAACAGGAACAGGACCTGGGCGTAGAGGGCGTCGCTGCGGGCCGCGGCAAGGGTGGCGCCGAGGTTGTCGCCGACGAGGCCGGCACCGGCCAGCTTCACCTCCAGGTTGCGGGCCTGGCCGGTGGTGGTGCTGTAGGCCGCAGACGGATCCTTCGGCAAGCGGTGGTCGAGGCGGGCGTGGACCTGGGTCGTCACGAGGTCGGGCCGCGCCGCCGCCAGCGGGTCGAACTGTTCGTGCCAGGTGGACGCCGGGACCAGGAGCACGTTGTCTGGCGGCGCCTGGGCCTGGGCGCCGACCGGGGCGCCGACCTTCTGGAAGAGGGTGTCGGCCTGTGGGAGGTCCACCACCCCGTCGACGGTCACCGTCACCGGGTCCATCCCGGCCCGCTTCACGGTGATGGTGCTGCCGGGCGCGGCCTGGAGGTTGGCGGCGGTCTGCTGGAACAACAAGACGCCCTTCGAGGCGCCGGCGAGGTCGCGGATCTGGCCCGGGAACAGGGAGCGGTAGCCGTCGGGAAGGCCGAGCACCTGGCCGGCGCCGGTCGTCTGGACGGTCGATCCGTTGTCGAACTCGAACCCGTCGACCGTGGCGAAGGGAACGGTCTCCGAGGAACTGACGTGCGGTGCGGCCGCGACCGCCTTGGCCACGGCGGCGGGGTCGCTGCCCGGCTGCGCTTCGACCTGCCAGTCGACGGCGACCGTCTCGATCGCCCTCGCGGTCATGGTGGCCTTCGATGAGGAGAGGAACGTGCCGATCGATGCGAGCAGGCCCACGGCGAGGGCCACGCCCAGGGCGGTGGCGGCCAGCCGGCCGCCGCGCCGAACGGTCAGGCCGGCGATCCAGGTGGCGGCGAGTCGTGCGGTGGAGGGCTTCTGTCGGGTCAGCACGGTGCCGTCTCCGTGGTGGTGAGGCCGCCGTCCGCCATGGTCCAGCGGACCCGCAGTCGGTCGGCGACCTCGCGGTCGTGGGTGTTGACGAGCAAGGCCGCGCCGGTGTCCTCGGCGGCGGCGAGCAGGGCCTCGACGACCGAGGCGGCGTTGTGGTGGTCGAGCTGGCCGGTCGGTTCGTCGGCGAGGATCAGCCGCGGCCGACCGGCGAGGACGCGGGCGATGGCGACGCGCTGCGCCTGGCCGCCCGACAGCTCCTCGGGCAGCTTGCCGGCGAGCCCGGCGAGGTCGAGGAGGCCGAGGGCCCGGTCCGCCGATGCGGCGGCGTCCGAGCGGTCGACTCGTTCGAGCAGCAGCGGGAGGGCGACGTTCTCGGCGACGTCGAGGGCCGGCAGCAGGCTCGGGGCCTGGAAGACGACGGCGACGGGTCCGGGGCGGAGCGCCGACGCGGGGCCGATCGCCGGCCAGGTGACGGACCCTCCCGTGGGGCGGTCCAGCCCGGCGATCAGGTGGAGCAGCGTGGTCTTGCCCGAACCGGAGGAACCGGTGAGGGCGATCTGGTCGCCCGGCAGGACCGCGCAGGTGACGTCGTGGACGGCCACGACGGCTCCCGGGCCGGTCCCGAAGGTCCTCGCTGCGTTCACGGCGCGGACCAGGGCGGGGTCGGTGCTCATTGGATCGTCTCCGATTCGATCCGGCCGTCCCGGAGGGAGATGCGCCGGTCGGCGTTCGCGGCCAGGTGCAGGTCGTGGGTCACGATCAGCACGGCGGCTCCGGCGTCGGCACGGGCCCGGAGCAGCGCCAGGAGCCGGTCGGCGGTGCCCTCGTCGAGCTCGCCGGTCGGTTCGTCGGCGAGGATCACCGACGGGTGGTTGGCCAGGGCGACGGCGAGGCCGGCGCGAGCCGATTCGCCCCCCGACAGCGTCGGCGGCGTGCTCGCAGCCCGGTCGCCCAGGCCCACCGACTCCAGCAGGTCACGCGCCGCTGCCCGGTCGACCGGGCCGGCGAGTCGCTGGGCGAGGAGCACGTTCTGCTCGACGGTGAGGTGGTCGACGAGGTTGCCGGACTGGAAGAGCATGCCGATCGACCGGGCGCGCAGCGCCGCCCGTTCGCCTTCGGACCGGCGGCTCATGGTCTCGTCCCCGACCCGGACGACGCCGCCGTCGGGCTCGTCGAGCCCGGCGAGGCAGGCGAGCAACGTCGACTTCCCTGAGCCGGATGGACCGGTGACGGCCGTGATCTCGCCAGGGGCGAGCACGAGCGATACGCCGCGCAGGGCGAGCGTCTCGTCGTCGCCGGCGTGGTAGAAGCGGTAGAGGTCCGTGGCCTCGAGCACGGTGTCACGCACCGCTCCGGATGGGATCGCGGCCCGGGCGAGGGTGGCGGTGGTCATGACCACACCACCGAGTCGCTGACGATCTTCCAGGGGTCGACGTTGTCGGCGCCCTTGGCACCTGAGAGCGTGAGGATCACGGTGGTCCCCTTCTTCTCGAGCTCGTAGCGCTCGACGGCGAGCAGGGCGGACTTGCCGGTGACGTCGTTCGGCGCTGAGCCGATCTCGTAGGTGGCCAGCACCGCGGGCCGGCCCGATCGGGTGATCTCCTTCACCGACCCGAGCGAGAAGGTGGGGTCGCTGGACACGTCATCGAGGCCCGAGGCCTTGACCGAGTCCACCGTCGGGGCCGCACCGCCGGTGCGCGACGTGATCTCGATGGCGTTGTACTTGTCGGTGAAGGTGGTGGCGTCGCCGTTTGTGGATCGGGACCAGCCCTCGGGGACCTTGACGGAGAACGACGAGCCGGGCGGGGTGTAGGCGACGAAGACCTGGTCGTCGGGGATGTCGCCGGGCGCCACCACCTCGGGGGCGTTGGGGTCGGCGGCTCCCGCGACGGTGGTCGTGCCGTTCGACGACGTCGAGGCGGACGGGCTGCTCGACCCGCAGGCGGTGAGGGTCAGCACGAGGGCGACGGTGGCGGCAGCGGCGGTGGAACGGGCACGCATCGGGGTCTCCAGTGGTCGGGAGTGGGATGCGGCTGACGGTACGGACGGGTCCGCCAGCACCCGGATGGCCCCGGGTGAGAAGACGGCCAGAACTGCGCCAGATCGGAGCCGCAGCACGGTGGAGGGGCCTACGGTCTCGGCTCATGGCCGGAGACCGGATCCTGCTGGTCGAAGACGACGACCACATCGGAGCGTCCCTACTGCGCGCGCTCGAAGCGTCGGGCTACGACGCCACGTGGGCGCAGACCGGTGCTGACTCGGTCGCGCAGTTCACGGCGTCACCGGCGGACCTGGTCCTGCTCGACCTCGGACTTCCCGATGCAGACGGCCTTGACGTGTGCCGGCGCATCCGTGCCCTGGACCCGATGACGATCGTCATCATGGTCACCGCTCGAGACGAGGAGCTCGACATCGTCGTCGGCCTCGACGCTGGCGCCGTCGACTACGTGACCAAGCCCTTCACGCTCGCCGAGCTGCTCGCAAGGGTCCGAGCCCAGCTCCGCCAGATCGAGCCAGCCGACCGCACCACGACCGAGGTCGACGGCCTGCGCGTCGACCTCGCGGCGCGGCGCGCCTGGCTCGATGAAACCGAGCTCGAACTGCGCCCCAAGGAGTTCGAGCTGCTGGCCCGCCTCATCCGCGACCCCGGCCGAGCCGTCTCGCGGGAGGACCTCATGGCCGACGTGTGGGACCAGCACTGGGCCGGTTCAACGAAGACCCTGGACTTCCACATCGCGGCGTTGCGAGCCAAGATCGACGACCCGCACGGGACCAGCCGGATCACCACGCTGCGAGGGGTCGGGTACCGGCTCGAGGCGCCATGACCCGCCGGCTGACCGTCGCCATCCTGGCCGTCGCCGCGCTGGCCGTGGTGCTCTTCGGCGTTCCGCTCGCAATCCTCGTGCCGCGCTTCGTCGACGAGCAGGACGCCTCCCGCCTCGAGCGCCGAGCCGTCCTCGCGTCGCGCCAGGTGCCCGGGGACTTCGCCACCAGCAACGACCCCGTCGAGCTCCCCGAGGCCAACGGGGTGGCCTTCTCGCTCTACGGAACCGACGGGTCACGCCTCCTCGGGCCCGGCCCCGACGACGGCGGACCGCTCGTCGATGAAGCGTTGGCCAACCGGGTCGTGCGAGCCGAACGAGACGAGGATCGGGTGGCGGCGATCCCAATCGTCGACCACGAGGAGGTCGTCGGCGTGTTGGTCGCAAGCGAACCGACCGGGGTCTCCGACGGCCGAGCCAACCGAGCTCTCCTCCTGCTCGCCGGCCTCGGCATCGCCGTCCTCGGCGTCGGCGCCCTCGTCGCCCGCCTCGTGGCCGGGCGCCTCGCCCGGCCCGTAGTGGCGATCCGCGAGCAGGCTGTGCGCCTCGGGCACGGCGAGTTCGACATCGCGGTGCGCCGCAGCGGCATCGACGACCTCGACCAAGCCGCCGCCGCGCTCGAGAGCACCGCCGAGCGCCTCGAGGGTCTCGTCCAGCGGGAGCGCGCCTTCAGCACCGATGCCTCCCACCAGCTCCGCACCCCCCTCGCCGCGCTCCGGACCAGCATCGAGACCGAGCTCGCCTTCCCCCAGCAGGACCGGACGCACGTCCTCACCGATGCCCTCGAAGACGTCGACCGCCTCCAGACCACGATCGATCAGCTGCTCCAGATCGCCCGGTCGTCCACCTCGCCGGCCGACTCGGCGCCCGTGGAGGCCCTCATCGAAGGGGCGCAGCGCGACTGGAACGGACGCTTCGCCCAGCACGACCGCCCCCTCGCCGTCACCGGATCCGCAGCAGGACTCGTCGTGGCGGGCGCACCCGGCCCCCTCCGCCAAGCGCTCGACGTCCTCCTCGACAACGCGCTCACCCACGGCACCGGCCGCACCGAGATCCGCACCAGGAGCACCCCCGAGTCCGTCACCCTCGCCGTGACGGATCAAGGCCAGGGCTTCCCGGACGCGACCTCAGAGGACGGATCTGAAGTTCACGGCCTCGGCCTCCCCCTCGCCCGCCGTCTCGTCGAATCGTGCGGAGGACGCCTCGTCATCGCCCGCGCCGGCGAGAACCCGTCCGTCGAGCTCGTCCTCCGCCGGAGCACGTAGACCGACGAGCTGCGGGCAGCGGGCCGGTCGCCCGTCGGTACGCTGCGCCGGCATGGAACGGACCCGGCTCGCCGCGCTGCGCCTCACGCTCGCGGGGATCGCGGTGGTCGCCATCGTCGCGATGCACGGATCAGCGGCGGACGCGCACGTCTGCCGCACCCCTGCGGCGAAGGCTCTGGCTGCTTCTGCCGAGCACGGTCCGAACCCCGGGCACGGATCCGGCACCGATCACCGGCCCCGCAGCGAAGGCGGCTCGTCCGGGGCGCACTGCACCACGATGGCCTGCAGCACGAGCATGCCCGTGGCGGAGGCACCGACCACGCGTGCCCTCCGATGGAACGGCGTCCTGCGACCGGCCCCCGGTCTGCCCCTCGCGAGCGCCACCTCCGGCCCGGAACCGCCCGTGCCCCGTGCCCTCCTGCACCGCTGACCCGCCGGCGCCGCCACCGCGCGCCGGCATCCGATTTCGAGCAAGGAGAACACCTGTGAACCATGCGCGCGCCTTCGGCGCCCCTATCATCGCGACCTCCCTCCTCCTCGCTGCCTGCGGCAGCGGAGAGGACGCGACCCCCACATCAGCACCCACCACCATCGCCGTGTCGATGACCGACAACGAGTTCACCCCGGACTCGTTCGAGGTCACCGCCGGGGAGACCGTGACCTTCACGTTCACCAACGACGGCACCGTCGACCACGAGGCGATCCTCGGCAGCGAAGCCGACCAGGCCGACCACGAGGCTCAGATGGCCGGCGGAGGCTCGGACGACCACGGCATGGACGGGATGGACGGGATGGACCACGAGGGCGGCTCCGATGGGGACGCCATGACCGTTGGTCCGGGCGACACCACGACGCTCACCCGGACGTTCGACTCCCCCGGGACCGTCATCTTGGGTTGTCACGAACCCGGCCACTACGAAGCCGGCATGAAGGCGACGATCACCGTCACCTGACCGCCGTGGTCGGTGCCGCCGGTCCGACCGGCGGCACCCACCACGCAGCACCGTCACGACGACCACGACCGCAGCCTGGTCCTGTACCTACTGGCGGCGGTCGCGGAGATCGGTGGAGCCTGGCTGATCTGGCCGGGCGTTCGGGAGCGTCGAGGCGTGGCGTTCATCGGCGCCGGCATCGTCTCGCTGGCGTTGTACGGGTTCGTGGCCACGCTGCAGGAGGACGCGAACTTCGGCGTGGGGCGTGGTAGCCGACGGGTTCCGCCCAGATCGCTACGACCTGGTGGGCGCTGCGATCTGCCTCGTGGCGTCGGCGTCTTCATGTTCGCTCTGCGCCCAGTCTGAGCGGGAATCTCAAGGTTAGCCTTGACCTTCAAGTTGGGTTGAGGGGATACCGTCCCAGCCATGACCTCTTCCACAACGGCCGGGCTCCGGATCTCCGTGGTGGCGGAGCGGACCGGGTTCACCGGTCCGACCTTGCGCTACTACGAGGGGGTCTGTTGCGTTGATGGATCGCCGACCGCGTCGCGGCAGCCCGAGGGTCGGTCCGGCAGTCAGAGTGCTCCCGCGAGTTCGTCGAACGCGGCTGCCACCTCGAGGTGTGGGCGGGCGTGGGTGCCGAGTTCGTAGTGGCCGCGGCGGAGGTTCTGGATGAAGGCGTGACCTCGCATGACGATGCGGGCGCTGCGGTCGGTCTTGAGTCCCCGCATCGGCCGGAGCCTGGCTTTGAGCCGGGCGTGGTCTGACTCGATCCGGTTGTTGGCGTGCTGGTCGGTCACGTGCCACGCCCCAGGCGCCGTTTCGGTGATCGCACGGGCCAACGCCCAGGCCTTGTCGGTGGTGATCTCGGCCGGCGCGCCGTGCGCGCTGATCGCGTCGGTGAAGAACCGCCGAGCAGCGGCGGCGTCTCTCTTCGCTGACACGAACACGTCGATGACCTGCCCGTGCTCATCAACGGCTCGATACACGTAGCGCCACCGGCCCGCGACGCGCACATAGGTCTCGTCCACGAACCAGCGGCCACCCACAGCATGGCGACAAGGCCGTGCAGCGTCGACCAGCTCTGGGGTGAACCGCTGCACCCACCGGTACAGGGTGACGTGGTCGACCTCGACGCCCCGCTCGGCCAGCAGCTCCTCGAGGTCCCGGTAGGAGAGCCCGAAGCGTAGATACCAGCGCACCGCCAACACGATCACCTCCGGCGGGAACCGAAACCCAGCGAACACCCCCGATCGGTGCTCAACAACGGGACGGGGTCGACGACGCTTCACCCCCGCAGCCTGGCCGCGCACGTCCGCCTCGCTCAACGCAACAGACCCCGTCGGAGCCACTGAAGTGCTTGAAGTGAGAGGCCGACGAAGGCTGCTGTCCAGGCGATGGCGGCGATGGCGAGGGTTGCTCGGGGGAGCCAGCTCAGTGAGTTGAGTTGTAGGGCGGCGCGCATCTTGAAGGTGGCTGCGCCGTACATGCCCAGGGGGAAGACGAGCGCCCAGTAGGAGGGGTGGTAGCGCAGGGGGACACGGTTGATGAGGTGGCGCCAGATTCCGATGGCGACCATGAGCGGGAACCAGAACGTCGCCGTCGCCCAGGCAAGGACCACGATGCCTTCGATGAACGGGGCGAGGCGCTCGATGCGGGCCGACGCGGCCTGGCTGCCGAGCAGGTTGGAGCCGGCGAGGACGGTGATGGCGACGGCTCCGGCGGCGATCCAGGCCGGGGGGTCGGCTTCGGTGGGTTCGAGTTCGCTGAAGGTCCAGCGCAGGAAGACCATGGTCATGACGATCACGTACAGGACGAGGCCGAGGGTGAACGCTGCGGTCAGCGCGAACGCAAGCAGGTCGCTGGGGTGGCGGGCGAGCAGGAGCGCACCGAGGACGACGATGGATTCGGTTGCGACGGTGAGCAGGAACCAGGTGCCGTTGATGCCCTTGGCGAGACCGGGTTTGGGTCCTTTGAGGACGACGGCGAACAGGGTGGCGTACACGAAGAACGCCCAGAGGGCGAGGCTGAGCCACCAAAGGATCCACGCCGGTGTCCACAGGTTGTGGATGATGGCGGAGGCGCTGCCGAGCACGTTGGTGGCGGCGACGGTGGTGAGGAATGCGAAGCCTTTGGCGTGGCTGGTGATGTCGGCTGCGAGTTGGGTTGGGAACCGGATCGCCCGCCACGCCAGTAGGACGGCGAGCACGGCGTAGGCGATTGCGGCGATGACGTAGAGGGCGTCGGCGACCCGAGTCAGGTCTTGTTGTTTGCATCCGATGGCGATGATGCCGGTGGCCATGACCATGGCGAAGTAGCCGGGGAAGAGGGTCCGGACGTCGTCGGTGATCGTGGGCTGGTCGGTGGTGGTCATGGCCGCAGGTAGCGGAGCAGGCCAGCGGAGCCGGCGGCGAGTGCGATCGAGACTCCTGCGGTCGCCCAGGCGAGGTGCTCGTCGTCGGTGGCGAAGGCCTCGACGGCCACGGTGAGCAGGAACACTTGAAACGCGACGAGCAGGACGACGTAGACGACGACGGCGGAGGACGACCGAGGGGCCTGACGGGACGTTCTCACGGTTCGTAGCCCAACGCCCAGATGGCCCCGTCGCGCACTTCGACGTCGATGCGCCCGAGCGGTCGGGGTGGCGGTCCGGAGATCACCGTTCCGGTGCGGGCGTCGAAGTTCCCTTCGTGGCAGGGGCAGTGCCAGCGGTTCTCGTTGGCTTCGAAGTAGACGACGCAGCCGAGGTGGGTGCACTTCTGGCTGAACGCAACCACATCTTGATCGCCGAGGCGGACGAGGATCGCGGGGTCGGCGTCGGTGGGGTACTTGAACAGGTAGGTGTCACCGACCGCGACCCGGTCGAGGGCAACGATCTCGCGTGGCTCGCCGGTATTGATCTTGCGGAGTTGGGTCCAAGCGGCGATCCCCAGGTTGCCAGCCGCCATCACACCGGCACCCGCAACCAGGAACCGAGCGAACTCTCGTCGGGTGACATCGTCCTCAGCGGCGGCCTCGTAGGGGAAGTCGCGCTTCCAGATCGGTGGTGCATCGTCGTTGCTCATCGGCGCTCGTCCTCCAAGGCGAAGGGGTCATCGAGCCAACTGCGCGTTGCTCCAGAGAGCACATCGATCGGGCCGCCGGCGGTGTCGTTCACCACGGTGAACACCTTGGTGGCAACTCGTTGCCGGCCGAACAGCCAGTCGTCGATGAGCGAGCCGCTGCGGGTGGCGTGGAACTCCTCGGGGGTGCCGTACCAGAGCGCTTCGCTGGGGCACACCGAGGCGCACATCGGCGCGTAGCCCTCCGAGGTGCGGTCGGTGCACATGTCGCACTTCATCATCTGGTCGAAGTCAGCGACGTACTTGGGAACGCCGAACGGGCAGGCGATCACGCAGTTGGAACAGCCGATGCAGCGCGGCTTGAGCGCGGACTGCACGATCCCCTCTTCGTTCTGCTTGATGGCATCGGCGGGGCACACCTGGGCACAGGTGGGGTCCTCGCAGTGCATGCACACCATCGGTGCGGTCTGCGTGCTGGCCAGTCGGTCGATCCGTTCGAGGTGGATGAGCGACTGACCGCGGTGGGTTCCGCACTCCTGACAGGCTTGGACGCAGGCCTCGCAGCCGATGCAGCGGCTTTGGTCGATCACGAAGACCGGGCGGTCGTCGATGCCGTAGCGCGCCGCCTTCACGTCGCCGGCTGCTTCGCCTTGGCCACCCTCACGGCGGCGACTTTGAACTCGGGCATGGCCGAGACCGGGTCGACCGCCCGGATGGTCAGCTGGTTCGCGGCCTTCTTGCCCGGCCAGTGGTACGGGATGAACACGGTGTCGGGGCGGATCGTCGTGACGACCGCGGCCGGGAGCGTGATCTCCCCGCGGCGCGAGCTCACGGTGACCTGGTCGCCGTCGGCGATGCCGAGCGACTCGGCGAGCTGGGGGTGCATCTCGCAGAGGGGCTCGGGGTACTGGTCGACCAGCCCAGCGATGCGCCGGGTCTGTGTACCCGACAGGTACTGACTGACCACCCGGCCCGAGGTCATCCAGATCGGGTAGTCGTCGTCGACGACCTCGGCGGGTGGACGGTACGGGACCGCATGGAACCGGGCCCGTCCGTCGGGGAAGGCGAACTGCCCACCTTCGTAGAGCCGCGGGGTGCCGGGGTGGCCGACCTCGGGCACGGGCCAGAACATGCCCATCTCGGCTTCGATGCGAGCCCAGGTGGCCCCGGTGTAGTCGGCCTTGCCCCCCGATGATGCGCGGCACAGCTCGTCGAAGATCTCCTCGTTGTTCGCGTACTGGAAGTGGTCGCCCTTGCCGAGGCGTTCGGCGATGTCGATCAGGATGTCGCCGTCGCGGCGAGCTTTGCCCGGCGGGTCGACCGCTGCGTTGATCTTGATGATCCGCCCTTCGCCGCTGGTGGAGGTGCCTTCGTCCTCTTCGTGGAGGGAGCCGGCGAGGACCACATCGGCGTGCTGGGCGGATTCGGAGAGGAAGAAGTCGATGACGGCGTAGAACTCGAGCTTGTCGAGTGCCTCGGCGGTGAAGTTGACGTCGGGTGCGGACACGACGGGGTTGAAGCAGATCGACAGCAGGCCCTTGATCTCCCCGGCGTGGATCGCTTCGATCAGCGCCGTTGCGGGGAGTCCCTTGCCGGGGATCTCGGACTCGTCGACGCCCCACACCTTTGCGACCGCTTCGCGGTGTTCGGGGATGGTGATGTCGCGGTTGCCGGGGAGCTGGTCACACTTGTGGCCGTGTTCGCGTCCGCCTTGGCCGTTGCCTTGCCCGGTGATGGTCGACACTCCGCAGCCGGGCTTGCCGAACTTGCCGGTGGCGAGGCCGAGGTTGATCGCGGCCAGCACGTTCTCGGTCCCTTTGGACTGCTGTTCGATGCCGCGGGCGTGCAGCATCATCCCGGTCGCCGAGGTCCCCCACAGCTCGGCGGCCTCAGCGATGCGAGCAGCGGGTACACCTGTGACCTCCGCAGCCCAGGCCGGGGTCATGTCGGCGGCAGCAGCGGCGGCCTGGTCGAAGTCGACGGTGTGGTTGTCGATGAAGTCGTGGTCGAGCCAGTCGTTGCGGATGAGCTCGTGGAGCACCGCGCCGAACAGTGCCGAGTCGGTACCGGGCCGAACCGGGAGGAACAGATCCGCGGTGCGGGCCAGGGGCACGACCCGTGGGTCCTGGACGATGAGCTTCGCCCCCCGGTCGCGGGCGCGCCAGATGTAGCTGGTGGTGATGGGGAAGGTCTCGGCAACGTTCGTGCCAGCGGTCCACACCACATCGGCGAGCGGGATGTCGCTCCACGGGTTCGGGGCCCGGTCCATGCCGAGGGCCTTCTTGTTGCCCGCACCAGCCGACACCATGCAGAAGCGGCCGTTGTAGTCGAGGTTCGCGGTGTGCAGCGCGAGCCGCGCGAACTTGCCGATGAGGTAGCTCTTCTCGTTGGTGAGCGACACGCCCGAGAGCATGGCGAAGGCGTCGTCGCCGTAGGTGGCCTGAATCCGCTGGATTTCCGAGACCACCCGGGCCAGCGCGTCGTCCCAGCTGACCTGTCGGAACCCGCCCGGAGCGGACTCGTCGCGGACCATCGGGTGCAGCAGGCGGTCTGGGTGGCTGCCCTGCAGGTAGCGCTTGACCCCCTTGGGGCACAGCTTGCCCTCGTTGAAGGGGAACTCGTACCAGGGTTCGAACCCGACGACCTCGTTGTCGTGGACCTTGAGCTTGATGCCGCACTGCTGGCCGCAGAAGCAGCAGTGGGTGTTCACGACCTTGTCGATGTCGAGATCGGCGTCCCAACCGCCCGGGGGCGCCTGGTTGAGATGCGGGCCGAAGCGCTCGACCAGTTCCGCCTCATTGACCGGTACGCGCGCCATCAGCCGAACCCCCCGACTCGAACCGACTGTGCCAGGGTCACGGTTGCCCGACGGCAGCGGGGACAGGTGTCCTGGTAGCTGCCGCCATCAGCGGTCCCGTAGTCGAAGCCCAGCTGGGGCAGGATCTCGTGCAGGTCGGTGATCTGCTGGACGCTGGCGAACCCTTCGCCGCAGCGCCGACACACCGCGGCCGGGCCCTCCGCGTTGGCCCGCTTGTAGTAGGCGACACCCAGGTTGCCGGGCCGCTGGAAGATGTGGAACAGCTTCCCGAACGGCAGGTACATCAAGCCCAAGATGACCGTAAGGGCGTGCAACGTGTTCAGTGCGGAATAGAACTGGCCGTCGAGCCACGTGCTCGACACCGTGAGGAACAGGCCGGTTACCGACACCGCGAACAGCCCGGCCAGGACGAGGAAGTCTCCGCTTCGCTCAACGGCGAGTGCGCCCGGATCACGTAGGCGGCGTCGCAAGAAGATGAACACTCCCGCGAGCACCAGTACGGCGGCGATGTCGAGCCCGTGGAAGATGACCCAACCCACGATGCTCCCTGCGTCGAAGTGGGCGGTGCCCACCCGCGACACGTACACCTGGTAGCGGTCCGCCTGCTGGCCGACGCTCTGGAAGTGCAGCAACCCGAGCGTGAGGGGAAAGGTGATGAGCGCGGCGAGAATGCAACCCCAGAAGACGAGCTGATGGGCGAACCAGCGGGCGCGAGAGCGGTGGGCGATGAAGGTCTGCGCCAGCAGCTGCGTGCCAACCAACGCGGGAAGCGCGGCAGCGTTGCGCGCCTTGCGAGCCCGGAACGCATCCCAGCCGCGACGGTTCAACATCGCGGTCGGTGGACGCCGCAACCACACGGCGTAGCGGTAGGTCACACCGAACACCGCGAAGACGGTGCCGAACAGGTATCCGACGAGCGCGGCATCGAACCAGACCAGCTGGTCGCTGCCAATGAACGTCAACGCCACGACGATCGAAACCGCGACCAAGCCCCAGGTCAGCCCCCGCCGGTCCACCGATCTGGTTGCAGCCATCGTCACGTTGCCTCCTGAGGTGGAGCGTAGGACGACAACACCGACGGTGCTGGGCCGCTTGGCTCCGGCCGGCGGCGCACTACCGCACCACCGATGACACCGACAGCACGAGCAGCGCCAGCACGACCGCAGCCATCAGCAGCGCAGCGCGCAGCGTCGGATGCACCGGCCCGTCGACCGGCTCCTGTTCGTCATGACGATGGTCACTCGCTCCCACAGCCATCAATCCTATGCTCTCGAACTATGCGATTGGAAGTTACGCGGCGGACCGACCTGGCCACCCGGGCGCTGATCGCGCTCGTTGCGAGCGGGCAGCGCCGTAAGGCCTCAGAGCTGGCCGAGGACCTCGACACGTCACCGGGGTTCTTGTCTCAGGCGATGACCCCGATGGTGAACCGCGGGTGGGTGCGCTCTGAACCAGGTCGGTCAGGTGGGTACACAGCGGCGGTGGCGCTCGAAGACGTGTCGGTGCTCGATGTGGTCGAAGCCGTCGAAGGACAGACCGACGTGACCCGGTGTGTCCTGGAGAATCGGGCGTGTGCCGGTGGCGCTCGGTGCGCGCTCCACGATGCGTGGGCGCAGGCTCGCGGGCACTTGCTGCGTGACCTCAATGACACCCCTTTGAGCGCCATTGCCTCACCTCGGCAGGCACGTCGATGACCGATGCCGCGACTGCGCCCCCGACGGTGACCGGCGAGGTGAGCGTCGGGGTGCGGGTGCGCGTCCATCCTGGGGTGTGCGAGGGGTGGGGCAACTGCCATCGCTTCGCACCGTCGGTCTATCTCCTCGATGCCGAGGGCTACATCGACATCCACCTGCTCGAGGTGCCACCGGAACTGGCCGACGCCGCCCGACTGGGGGCACAGGTCTGCCCCGCACACGCAATCACGGTCATCGCTCCGTGCGAGGCCCGGCCATGACCACCGGCGCGCCCAGCGCGGTGGCCTCGACGGGCCATCGGTCACCGTTGCGCGCAGTCGCTGTTCCTACCGAGCACGGCGGTTGGGGGCTCACCGCAGAACCGGTCCTGCTCGGTCTCGCGATCGCCCCGAGCGTCGCCGGAGTGTGCATCGGGATCGCGGCCGTTGTGGGGTTCCTGGCTCGGACCCCACTTCGGGTCGTGCTCGTCGACCGGCACCGACACCGTGACCTCGACCGCACCGGCCTGGCCCGCCGAGTCCTGTTCGTCGAGGTCGCCGCGATCGTCATGCTCGCCGGTGTGGCTGCGGTCACCGCGACCGGCACGTGGGGGTGGTGGTGGCCCGCCGCCCTCGCCGCGCCTCTCGTCGGGGTCGAGCTGTGGTTCGACACTCGATCGCGCAGCCGACGCCTGCTCCCCGAACTCACCGGCACCTTCGGCATCTGCTCGGTGGCCGCGATGATCCTCCTCGCCGACGGACACCCATGGTCCGTGGCCGTTGCGGCGTGGCTGATCCTCGTCGGACGCGCCACCACGGCGATCCCGTACGTTCGCGCCCAGATCGCCCGCCTACACCAACGACCCACGTCTGCAGGGGCGCTGGTCGTCGCAGACGGTGCCGCCCTCGCAGTGGCGGCCACCGCCGTGGCCCTCGACCCGGCCGTCGCCGCTGGGGCCATCTCCGTGGGGGTCGTGGTGGTCTTCCAACGCATCACCGCCCGCACCCCCGTTCCCGCCAAGGTCATCGGCATCCGCCAGACCGTTCTCGGTCTGATTGTCGTCGCCGCCACCGTCGCGGGCATCCACCTCACCTGACCACAGGAGCCACCCATGTCCGCCAACCTCACCCTCGCCTCCATCGTCGACGCCGATCCGTCTGCCATCCGGGTCCTTGAAGCCCACCAGCTCGACTACTGCTGCGGCGGCCAACGCACCCTCGACCAAGCCTGCGCGGAACGCGGCATCGACCCCGACCTCGTCCTCGCCGAGCTCGGCACGTCCGAGCCCGCCACCAGCGCAGCCTGGACGACGATGGACCCCGCCGCGCTCGTTGATCACCTCGAAGCCACCCACCACCGCTATCTCCATGACGAACTGCCCCGTCTCGGCTCACTCGTCGACAAGGTCGTCGCGGTGCACGGCAGCCGCCACGCCGAACTGCACGACCTCCACACCACCTATGGCGAGCTCCGCCTCGATCTCGAACCGCACCTCATGAAAGAGGAACGGGTCCTGTTCCCCATGATCCGTGAGCTTGCCGCCGCGACGTCGGCACCAATGTTCCACTGCGGCAGCCTCGCCAACCCGATCCGCATGATGCTCATCGAGCACGACCAAGCCGGTGAACTCCTCGCCCGAATCCGTGAGATCACGAATGGCTATGAGCCCCCCGCCGACGCCTGCGCCAGCTACCAAGCCCTGTACCGGGGCCTTGCCGAACTGGAAACCGACACGCACCTCCACGTCCACAAGGAGAACAACGTCTTGTTCCCCGCGGTGCTCGCCCTCGAAGACGCCCTGGCCCCACGATGAGCGCAGGACCCACCCGGCCAGCACCGGCGCGCGACCTCGACGACCCGAGCGAGATCGCCGAGATGGTCCGCCGCTTCTACCAAGACGTCTCCCAAGACGATCTACTCGGGCCGATGTTCAACGACGTCGCCGCCGTCGACTGGGCCGAGCACCTCCCCAAGCTCACCCAGTTCTGGTGCCGAGCGCTGCTCGGCATCGACGGCTACCACGGCAACCCGTTCCGCTCCCACGCCGCCATCAACGACCGATCCCCGTTCACCGCTGCCCACTTCGAGCGCTGGCTCCAGCTCTTTGGCGACACGCTCGAGCTCGGCTGGGTCGGCCCCAACGTCGATCGCGCCCTCGCCCTCGCCACGAACGTCGCCGCCGTGCACTCGGGCCAGCTCGTCGGCCGGTCACGAGCAGGAGCGCTGCCATGACCGTCAATCAGGGAGGCGAAGCGCCATGCCTCCTCGGCCTCGTACACGACCACCGAGACGCCCACAACGCGCCCGAGGCCCGCCCGGACCTGTGCACACCTGCAGCCATCCACGACCTCGTCACCCGCTTCTACCGCGAGATCGTCTTCGATGACCTCCTCGCACCGATCTTCGATGAGGTCGCCGAAGTCGACTGGACCGTCCACATTCCCAACCTCATCGACTACTGGTGCTGGATCATCCTCGGTCCGCCCAGATACCGCGGCACCGTCACCGCAACCCACCGGCGACTCCACGCCCAACAACCAATCAACCCGGCAGCCTGCGACCGCTGGCTCACCCTGTGGTGCTCGACCATCGACGACAGCTGGACCGGACCAAATGCCGACCGAGCCAAGGCCCACTCCGTGGCCATCATGACGGGGATGGCCAAACACGTGTTCGGGTTCGAGTGGCACCCGCCCAGCCCGTTGTAAGGATCACAACATCTGCCGTGGTCAGGGCACAGATCCCAAGTCACCTCGAAGTGGGGCGATCACGTCAGGTTCGCCCCCGGCGGCGGTCACTTCGTCCCTTTGACCTGGAAGTTCACGAGCGGAGGGCGATGCTCGGCGTGTAGGTGCCGGAAACTCGGCCGTGGCGGTTGACCTGCGAGAACGCGGGCCGACGATCAGGTGATGCGACGCACTCTGTACGTCCTCGTGGTTGGCCTCATCGGCCTTGCCGTACGTTCCGGCCGCTCCAAGGACCTGGAGATCATTGTCCTGCGACACCAGCTCGCAGTACTGCGCCGCCAAGTCGACCGTCCAGCGATCAACGACGACGATCGGACCCTGCTCGGAGCGGTCGCCCAGGCGCTGTCTCGCCGCGCCCGGGCGGGCTGGATCGTCACACCGGACACGTTGCTGCGGTGGCATCGCCGACGAGTCGCTCGCCACTGGACCCATCCACCTCGACGTCGCGGCAGACCCGCCACCGCAGCGGCGATCCAGCAGCTGGTCGTGGAGATGGCTGTGGACAATCCGACGTGGGGATACCGGCGGATCCATGGCGAACTCGTCGGGCTCGGGTACCGGCTCTCGGCATCGACGGTGTGGCAGATCCTCAAGGACCAACGAGTGTCCCCTGCGCCACAGCGCGCGTCGGTCACCTGGTCGGACTTCCTCCGATCCCAAGCAGCGATGGCGTGCGACTTCGCGTGTGTCGACACCGTGGGGCTTCGCCGCTACTACCTGCTGTTCTTCATCGACATCGAGACTCGACGGGTGTTCTACGCCGGGATCACCGCCCACCCGACCGGCGACTGGACCACCCAAGCAGCACGCAACCTGTTCCTCCGCCACGGCAAGGCACTCGCCGGCTGCAGGGCCCTAGTCCGCGACCGCGGAAGCCAATTCACCGCCTCGTTCGATGAGATCTTGCGCACCGAAGGCATCAAGGTCCTCAAGACACCAGTTCGGACGCCCGTGGCGAATGCGTTCGCCGAGCGTTGGATCGGCACACTGCGCCGAGAGCTCCTCGACCGCACCCTCATCTGGAACCGCCAACAGCTCGAGCGGATCGTGACCGACTATATCGACCACTACAACACGCACCGGCCCCACCGCTCACTCGATCAGCACCCACCATCGCGGGTTGAGGCCACTGCGCTAGGACCGCCCGAGGGTGCGCTCGGACTGCGCCGTACGCATCGATGCGACGGACTCATCCACGAGTACCGATACGCAGCCTGACCAGGCACGACCGGATTTCCGGCACCCACACGCCGCCGCAATCGCCGTCGAATCGACCCGCAAGCTCCTCACCCAAGAACACCCCAACGCCAGCCCGCTCGGCATGGCCATCACCCTCGTCTCCCTCATCGTCATGCCGCTTCTTGCCCGGGCCAAGCGACGCGTGGGCCACCAACTCGGCAGCCGCGCCGTCGAAGCCGATGCGACCCAAACCATGCTCTGCGTCTGGCTGTCAGCCATCGTCCTGGCTGGCCTCGTCCTCAATGCCGCCCTCGGGTGGTGGTGGGCCGATCCCCTCGCCGGCTACGCCATCGTGTACGTCGCAGCACGCGAGGGCCTCGAGCACTGGAAGGCCGACGAGGTCGACGACTGCTGCTGAGCAGCCTCTGCATCGCGCGGCTGGAGTGCATACCCCCGGGGGTAGCGTGCACTCACGCTGGACGACGGTGCCTGTGGTTGGCGCCGCGCAACCGAGGAGAGTCGATCACCGTGGAACTGCCAGACGAGACCATCGAGGACGTACGCAAGCGGCTCCATCGGGTGAGCGGACAACTCGCCGGCATCGAACGCATGCTCGACGACGGGCGCGAGTGCAAGGACGTGGTCACCCAGATCAGCGCGGCCACCAAGGCCCTGGAGCAAGCCGGCTTCAAGCTCGTGGCCGCCGGCCTCACCTACTGCATCACAAACCCTGAAGAGGCAGAGGCCTCGGGGTACCCGCTCGACGTCGTCGAGAAGATGTTCATGAAGCTCACCTGAGCGCAGCCGCGAAGCGGAGCCGGAGCCCGATCCAGTGCCGTTGGTTGCGCCGTCGACGGCGCTGCTTGGTAGCCGTGTTGGCTTCGCGATCAATACCCCCTAGGGTATCTGCGACATACCTATGGGGGTATGCGATCGACGAAGCGAGGCTTCCCTGTGACGACCACGTCCACCGCATCACCGGCTGCCGCTGGCACCGATCATTCGTCGCCCTCACCTGAGCCGTGGTTCGCCCGGCTCGCCCGCTTCTCGGCCCGACGCCGAAAGACCGTGATGTTGGTCTGGCTGGTGGCGACCCTGCTCGCCGCACCGCTTGCGCTCACCTTGACCGGCGCTTTGTCCGGCGCCGGATGGGAGGCCCAGGGCTCGATGTCGGTGAAGGTCCGCGACGAGCTGCGCCGGGACTTCCCACAGGTGGGGGCCGAGGCCGCGGTGGTCGTCTACCGCCAGCCCGACACGATCAGATCCGATCCGTCGGGGCTGCGGGCGCTGGTCGCCGACCTGCAGGGCGCTCCGGGCACCGCGCAGGTCGTCGACCCGCTCAGTCGTCCGGCAGAAGCCGGCCTGGTGTCGAACGACGGCACGACCGCGCTCGTCCCCGTTGCGCTGAAGGCCTCGTCAGACGCGCAGCTCCCGAAGTCGGCCGAGCAGCTCATCGCCCACGTCAGCGAGGTCTCCGTCCCGAAGGGCGCCGAAGCCAAGGTGACCGGGGAGTGGGCGGTGTGGAGCGACTTCAACAAGACCAACGAGCAGGCGCTCCACAAAGCCGAGCTGCTGTCGGCCATCCCCACCATGATCCTCTTGCTCATCGCCTTCGGTTCGGCCATCGCCGCCGGGCTCCCGCTCATGCTCTCGCTGGCCGGGATCGCCGTCGGGTTCGCCGCCCTGCACCTGTTGGGCGGCACCACGCCGCTGTCGGTGTGGTCCATGAACTTCTCGATGATGATCGGCCTCGCGGTCGGCATCGACTACTCGCTGTTCATCGTGTCCCGCTACCGAGAGGAGCGCGAGGACGGCCACGACGCCGTCGACGCCATCGCCAACACCCTGTCCACCGCCGGCAAGGCGGTGTTCCTCTCCGCCCTCGCCGTGGTCTTGTCGCTCGCAGCCGTGTTCGTCGTGCCCGTGATGGTGTTTCGCTCCATGGCCCTCGGCATGATCCTGGCCGTGATCGCCGTGGCCCTCGCCGCGCTCACCTTGCTGCCAGCGGTCCTCGTCTCCCTGGGTGACCGCGTCCTCGTGACCAAGCCCGAGGACGACCCCGACCGCGCCGCCGAAGGCCGATGGGCCCGCTGGACCGGCCATGCCCTGCGCCATCCCGGTCGCACCCTCTTCGCCGGGCTCGCCCTGCTGCTCCTGCTCGCCGCCCCCGCGGCCGGGATGCGCCTCGGCATGCCCGGCGCCCGCGTCGTCGACCAGGGTCACTCGAGCCGCGACGGCTACGACATGGTCGTCGAGTCGTTCGGGCCGGGAGCGGCGGCACCCATGTTCGTCACCGTGCCCGAGGCGCAGGCGAACACCGTGGTGAAGGTCGCCACGGCGGACGCCAACGTCGTCGCGGCGCAGGTCGTGGCCCAGCCTGCAGCCGATGGCCGCACCGTGGTTCGCATCACCCCTGCCTCGGCGGTCGACGACCAAGCCACCACCGACATGGTCGCCCGGCTCCGCACGTCGATCGGCACCGCCGTGCCCGAAGCTCACGTCGGCGGGCCTGCGGCCCAGAACCACGACCTCACCGCCGCGCTCACCGGCAAGGCGCCGCTCGCCGTCGGGCTCATCATGGTCGTCGCCTTCGTGCTGCTGCTGGTGGTGTTCCGCAGCCTCACGATCGCCCTGTCGTCGATCCTGCTCAACCTGGTCAGCGTGGGCGCCAGCTTCGGCTTCGCCACGCTCGTCTTCCAGCACGGGATCGGCGCCGGCCTCATCGGCATCCACCCCCAGGGCTTCGTCGACGCCTGGGCACCGTTGTTCTTCTTCGCCCTGCTCTTCGGGCTCTCGATGGACTACCAGCTGTTCCTCCTTGCCGCGATCCGCGAGCGCTACGAAGCCACCGACGACACCCAGCTCGCCATCCGGGAAGGCATCGCCAAGACCGGCCGGCCCATCACCAACGCCGCGCTCATCATGATCGTCGTGTTCATCGCCTTCGGTGTGACCGGACCGATCCCGCCGACCGAGCTCGGCGTCACGCTCGCCCTCGCCGTCCTCCTCGACGCCACCGTCGTGCGGATGATGCTCGTCCCATCGGTCATGGGCCTGCTCGGCGAGCGCAACTGGTGGCTGCCGCGCTGGCTCGGCCGCATCCTCCCCACCATCCACTTCTCCCACTGAAGGATCCAACCGTGAAATTCGTTCGATTCATGAGCACGCCCGCAGGCCGAGCCATCCGCGTGGCGATGGGCGTCGCTCTCATCGCTACGGGGATCTCGCTCGGCAGCCCTGCCGGGTGGGCGCTGGCCGCGTTCGGCCTGCTCCCCCTCGTGACCGGCGCGGCCGACATCTGCCCCATCTGCCCACTCCTGAGCGATGGCAAGCGCACCGAGGCCGGCTGCACCAGCTCCACCTGCACGTGACCGTTGCGGCCAGGGCACCTCGAGGAGCAGGCGGTCAAGATCCGCCTCACACCGGCCGAGAGATGGCCGAACTAACTCCTCGGGTCCTGAGCCACTAGCTCGACAGATATTGACACAAATTCGGTTGTGTGAAAAGGTCAGGTCATGTCTGACCTCCCCGATGTTCAGCTCCGGGCAGCGCGTCACGCTGCGCTCGGCGACGCGGTGCGGCTCGCCATCGTTGACGAGCTCGCCGCGTCTGATCGGTCGCCGGTGGAGCTGCGTCAGCAGTTCGGGCTCGAGTCGAACCTGCTCGCCCACCACCTGGACGTCCTCGAGGGTGTGGGGCTGATCGAGCGCACCCGGTCGAGCGGCGATGGCCGCCGCCGCTACGTCCACCTTCTCCGCCCGGCACTCGGCGAGCTCCAGGTCGGCACCACCCCCCACAGCGGTCCCGCGCTGTTCGTGTGCACGCTGAACTCGGCGCGGTCGCAGCTCGCGGCCGCGCTGTGGAGCGAGCTCACCGGCGCCGCGGCCGCGTCGGCCGGCACCCACCCGGCCGACGCAGTCCACCCGGGGGCATTGGCCGCGGGGGCCCGCGCCGGGGTCGACCTGAGCGAGTCCGCACCGAAGACCCTCGACGCCGTCGAGATTCCCAGCCTGGTCGTTACCGTCTGCGACCGCGCTCACGAAGAGCTGCCCGACCACCCGGGCTGGCTCCACTGGTCGGTCCCCGACCCCGTCGGCGCGGGCACCGACACGGCGTTCGACGCCACCGTTGCCGAACTCACCGAACGCATCACTGCTGTCACACGATCGAGCAGTGCCGCCTGATGACCGAGACCTCCGAGCCCGACTACGCCGACCTCGCCGTCCTCCCTGAGACCGGGACTGGCACCCTCCGACTCGACCTCGCCCGACGCCTCGTCGCAGAGGCGCTCGGCTCCACCTTTCTTCTCATTGCCGTCGTCGGATCCGGGATCATGGCATCGAACCTGTCCACCGATACCGGGCTCCAGCTCCTCGAGAACGCGGCGGCTACGGGCGGCGCGCTCATCGGGCTCATCTTGATGTTCGGCGCCGTGTCGGGCGCCCACTTCAACCCGGTCGTCACCCTCGTCGACCGGGGGCTCGGGTCGATCTCGAACCGTGACACCGGCCTGTACATCGTCGCTCAGACCATCGGAGCCTGCATCGGCACGGTCCTCGCCAACGTCATGTTCGCTCTCCCAGCGTTCGAGGTGTCGACCCACGACCGGTCCTCCGGGCCGCTCTGGCTATCCGAGGTCATCGCCACCGTCGGCCTGCTCCTCGTCATCCAAGGCTGCGTCCGCACCGGCCGCGCCAACGCCGTCCCCTACGCCGTAGGCGCCTGGATCGCTGGCGCCTACTGGTTCACCTCCTCCACCAGCTTCGCCAACCCGGCCGTGACCGTCGCCCGCACCCTCACGGACACGTTCGCCGGCATCGCCCCCTCATCGGCGCCCATGTTCATCGCCATGCAGCTGATCGGCGCCGTCATCGCATTCGGCCTCATCCGCCTGCTCTACCCGCACGTCACCGCCCCCGACCATCCGGTCGACCCAACCTCCCAGGAGCCAGCTTGACCACCCTCCACGATCTCCCACTCCCCACACAGCAAGCGCTCGCGTCGGCTGCGAGGAACCTCGCCGCCGAGTTCTCCGGCACGTTTGGCGTCGAGACCATCGAGCAGTTCCTCATCAGCAGCTACGACCAGTTCGCCAGCAACGCCCGCATCCACACCTTCCTGCCGCTGATGGCCGAGCGGTTCGCCCGCCAGCGTCTGAAGGCTCTCGCCAAGGTCGAGGGCAAGTCCGGGACCGGGCTGCCCACGGTGCTGTTCCTGTGCGTCCACAACGCCGGCCGCTCCCAGATGGCACTCGGCTGGTTCAACCACCTCGCCGGCACCCGCGCCGTCGCATGGTCCGGTGGCTCCGAGCCCGGCAACGAGGTCAACCCCTCCGCCGTGGCGGCCATGGCCGAAGCCGGCATCGACATCACCCAGGAGTACCCCAAGCCCTGGACCGCCGAGATCGTCGAGGCCGCCGATGTGGTCGTGACCATGGGCTGCGGCGACGCCTGCCCCTTCTACCCCGGGACCCGCTACGAGGACTGGGAGCTCGAAGACCCAGCGGGCCAAGGCATCGATGCCGTTCGCCCCATCCGCGACGACATCGAACAGCGAGTCCGTGCGCTTCTCGTGAGTCTTGAGGTCGAGCCGCAGTAGGCCAGGCCATACGCCTCGGTCTGTTCAGCTGAAAGCGCACACTTCGGGCCGCGGAAGGCGTAGGTCGCCGAGCTACGACGTCCCGCACTCAATCCCACTCACCACCGCGTGTTCAGCACGGCCTCCAGCTGCTCAACGGTGGGAGGATGCAGGGCGCACGCGGCGGCTTCGGTTGGGGAGCCGGCGAACAGGTTGACGCCATCGATGAGAACGGTCGGAGAGCCAGCGAATCCGTCGGGGACCGGCTCATCGTCGACAACTCGACGGACCACGACCTCGAGGTCCAGGTGCACCGTGGCCAAGGTCCGGAGACGGTCGATGATCGGCGACGCGTTCGGGCAGGCGTCGGTGGCCTGGACCTCTACGAGCATGAGGACTCGCTGTTGCGGCCAACCCGAAGCCGGTTGCCCGACGGGTCCGCGACCCAGAACTCGTACATGCCCCACGGTTGGTCTGCGACCTCGGAGACGGCGAAGCCCGCCGCGGACCATTCCTGGTGCCACAGGTCGACCTGGTCGGTGTGGATGTAGCACTCGCTGGTTCCGACATGGACGGGATCCGAGGGAACGGTCAAGTGGAGCAACTCCTGGTTGGCCCGCCCGACGAACGCGTAGCCCGCGTCGTAGCCATGGACATCGAATCCAGCCAGTTCGTAGAACGCGGTCGCGGCCGTGAGGTCGCCCACCTGCATGATCGGCTGGACCACCACATGGCCCGAGCGCATCGCCAGCCAGTGGACGCACCGAGGGCAGATCGCGACGTCGGACCGGCACTGGAGGCCGACGAGGTCGTCACCATTGCGTTCCTCGCCGCAGCATGCGCACGTCATGGATCCCACGCTATTGCCCGGCTTCGACCACTGGCTCAGGATCGCGGTCCACTTCGAACGCTCAGTTCGACGGGTTGGGGTCCCGAGTCCGTCGAGCAGGCTTCGGCAGCGCGGCGCTTGCGGATGACCCAAACGAGCACCGGCGCGACGAGGGCCAGCGCGATGGCGCCGATGGCCACGTAGGCGACTGCGGTGGCAAGACCAGCCGCGGCAGTGACACCCATGATCGGGACTGCGCAACATGCGGCGCAGGCGGCGGCACCGACCCCCACGACACTCATGGCGCTCTTGTTGGTCTCGTTCATGCTGCGCTCCCGAACGCCGCGGTGAGGACCTCGGCGCCTTCGGGTGGTGCGGTGATCTCGAGGGCCGCGCCTCGGTGGTCGATGGTGACGGCGAACGAGAAGAAGGTGCAGCAGTCGTGCTCAGCGGCGGCAAGTCGGACGACCTCGGCGAGTGGCGCATCGCTGACGAGCACGAGGCGCACCCCACCGTCGAGCGGTTCGCGTGCGGTCACGTGGGTGAGGAGGTCCTGCCACTCTCCAATGCGCTGGCTCATGTCGCTGCCGCCGAGCGTGCACACGATGCGCGGGCCATCGACAGGCAAACGTTCCCCGAGCGCGACACCGACCTGAGCGCTGCTCTGGTTCACGTCGGTGGGTGAGGCACAGGCACAGGTGTCGTCGCAGGCACCGTCGATCGGCTCGTCGGCCAGTTGCGCTGCGGCGGCTTGGAGCTCGCTGGTGAATGCCATCTGCTCAGCGATCCGAGCCTGGGATTCGCGCAGCTTGGCGCCGACGAGCGACCGGAGCTGGTGTTGGACGGGGCCGCAGCGGTCCTCGTCCCAGACGGTCAACAGGTCGCCGATCTCGTCAAGGCTGCAACCGAGGGTCTTGGCCCTGGCGATGAAGCGAAGACGGTCGATGTCTCGGTCGGTGTAGATGCGGTAGCCGGCGTCGGTGCGTTCGGGTGGCGGGAGCAGCCCGATCTGCTCGTAGTACCGCAGCGTGGGCCCAGAAAATCCCGTGCGGTCGGCGACGTCGGAGATCCGAAGCCCGGTCGAAGTGGTGTCCATGCCCGCACCGTAAGCCCTGAAGTTGACTTGAAGGTCAAGGGATTCATCGAAATCGGTTCAGGCGGCCGCGTACGGGAGCCTGCGCGCGGCCGATCCGATCACCTACCGGCCCATAGGCGCGAGTTCTGTCGAGTGGCCCGCCCCAGATTCTGGCGTGCGCGATGTCTGCTCCGGCGGGTCTGCAGCACCAGGCGCACGGAGGTTGAGGAGGCGCGGACGGGGCGGGCGCCGATTGATTCCGCGCCGGAGGCACCCGTGACAGCCGCTCGAACCAACGGCCGTTTCGCTCACCTCAACCTCGGGCTCGACCGCGGTCACCTGCCGAGGCCAATTGCTGTGCAATCGTCACTGGATCCGGATGCTCCGGGGAGGTGGATGTTGGTGGAGATCCGGACCTGCAGGCACGACGATTTCTCGTCGATCCTCACATTGCAGAAGACCTCGAAGGACACGGTCGGGTTCCTCCGGGACCAGGCGATCCGCGATCGGCTCGACAAGGGGACGATCCTCGTCGCAGACGAAGGTGAGGGTCGTCTCGCCGGCTACGTGATCTACGACCTGCCTCGCAACGAGGTGTCGATCAAGCAGCTCGTCATCGACCCCGATGACCGTCACGCCGGCATCGCCGAGCAGCTCGTCGAGCACCTGGTGTCGATGGTCTACGGGCAGCGGCAGTGGATCGGCTTGTCGTGTCGGCGCGACTACGAGCTCAGACCCTTTTGGCAACGAGTCGGGTTCACCCCGTTCGGGGAGGTAGCGGGCAGGGCAGATGCGGGGTCGGTGCTCACGCTGTGGCGTCGAGACCTGGGCTATCCCGACCTGTTCGGTGCAGCTGCCGACTCGGATCCCCGCCCGCTGGCGGTGATCGACACGAACCTGGTGATCCTCGGCGCAGCAGCGGACCCGACGGTCTGCGACCGACTGTTCGCCGAGTGGGTCCATGCTGAGGTCCGATTCGGGGTGGCAGCGCACACCTACACGGAGATCGACCGCCGCGACGCGAAGGTCGACCGTGAACGCAACAAGCGCTACGCGGACGGGATCGGTCGTGTGACTGGTGAGCCGGGCGAGGCGCTGCGCATCGAGGCGGAGATCCGCTCCGAGCTCGGAGCCTCAGCGGAGCCGCACCTGGAGGACATCACGATCGCAGCGCAGGCAGCGTCGGCGGGGGCGCGGTGGATGGTGACCGAGGACCACCGGTTCCGGCGGGGGTGCGCCGAGGTGATCGCCCGGGTCGGCGAGCTCGAGGTCGTGTCGATCGCTGATCTGCTCGTCGAGGTCGACTCGCTGACGGCCGATGAGTACCGGCCCGTCGACCTGATGGGCACCGACGTCTCGGTGCGACCGGCGGAGGCCGGCGACCTCGATGACCTGGCCCGCAGGTTCCTCAACCAGCGCGCCGGCGAGTCGTTCTCAGAGTTCCGGTCCCGCCTGCACGCCCTGGCGTCTGCGGTGCCCGAGACGCGCCTATCGGTCTTCGTCGGCGACGGCGAGATGCTCGTCCTCGTCGCCGTCCGATCCGGCGAGATCCTCGAGGCGCCGCTGTGCCGGGTACGCCACGGTGCGTTCGAGCCGACGCTGGCACGCCAGGTGCTCGGCTGGCTCCGCGACCAGGTGGTCGACCATGGGGCCGCAGCTATCCGGCTGACCGACCGGGCCGCTGGACGGTGGGTCGGAGCCAGCCTCCCCGGCGAGGGATTCCTGGACACAGATACACCGATCGCTGTCCCGGTGCCCGGCCGCGGTTCGATCTCGAACCTCACCGAACGCCTTGAGCTCGAACCGCTGGCGTCGCTGATCGGCCACGACCAGATCGACCGGCTGCGAGCCCTGCCTGCCGATGAGGCATCGGCACACCTCATCGAGCGGACCTTCCATCCGTTCACCGTGCTGGGGGCCGGGCTGCGCACCTACCGGGTCCCGATCGGTGAGCGCTACGCGTCCGAGCTGTTCGACCACTCACTGAGCGAAGGCCAGCTGTTCGCTCGTGACCGGGGCTTGGCGCTGCGCCGCGAGCACGTGTACTTCCGGGATCCAGGCGGAGGGATCGAGGCGCCGGCGAGGATCCTGTGGCACGTGACCGGGGACGGGAGCGGAGGCCGGAAGATGCGTGCCGTGTCGCTGCTCAACGAAGTCGTGGTCGGCGATGTCGACCAGATCATCCGACGGTTCGCCCACCTCGGGGTCCTCGACCCTGACCAGGTCAAGGACAGGGCGAAGAACGGCCGCATCATGGCGCTCCGATTTTCCCACACGAGCCTGTTCCCGAACCCAGTGCCGCTTGACCGGTACGTTGAGGTCATGGCCGAGTTGACCCCTGACGTTCATCCGATCTGGGTTAGCCCTCAGGAGGTGAACGAACAGGTGTTCGATCACGTGACTACCATGGCCCGATGAGCTCACCCGGGCGGGTCGTGTTGATGTCGGTGCGTTCCCCGCACCTCGAGCGCATCCTCAGCGGCACCAAGACTGTCGAATTCCGCCGCCGCCCCTGGAACGTCCCGGCCGGCTCGACCGTGCTCCTTTACGGGTCGCGTAACCGGCGAGCCATCGTCGGGTCGTTCGTCGTCGAGGGCACCAAGACCGGCTCGGTCGAGTATCTGTGGCGGACCCACGGCGACCGATCGGGCCTAACCAAGCGGGAGTACCTCTCCTACTTCGATGGAGCGGCGGCGGCGACGGCCATCTCGGTCTCGGAGGTCCGGACCTTGCCGGATCCACTCACCCTCGAAGAGCTGCGCCGCCGCCGTCCCGAGTTCCACATCCCCCAGAGCTACCGGTTCGTGGATGAGGCTGAGCTCCAAATTGTCCTCAACGGCGAGCGCAGGCACCTCATTGGCCCGAGCCGCCTCCGCTGACCACCGGCGCGGCCTATCGGCGAGCGGTGCCAAGCCTCGATTTGGGATATCTGAGCTGGCTTTGTACGCACCGGCCGGCGGCCCTGATCAAGCGCGCGGCTGACCGCCCCCACGTCCTGGGTGTTCCGCTCTGAACGCCTCGATATCGGCGCGCAGCCACAGCCGGACCTTGCTTCGCGGGAGTTCGACCACTGGCCGCGGGAAGTCCGGATAGCGCCGTGCGTAGACCGCCACGCTGCTCGCGTGCGCGAGTCCCAACACCTCAGAGACCTCGGCCGCCCCGATGAGGTCCTCGGTATCGACCAGCGGTGCCATTGTCGGATCATACGAAGGCCTTGTGACAGTCAGCGTCAGGGCCTATAGTATTGACGTCGATACATAGGTGGTCCCGGCGGTGCGCCAACACCCCGGGACCTGGACGAGACCTGAATTGGAGGTCCCGACATGCCCAACAGTACGCGCCGGGTACCAGCTCCCACAGGCCTCGCCTCGGAGATCGCCGCCCTACGGGGCGATCTCCTTGCAGAGCGCGCTCTGGACCAGCAGTGGCATCGGACTTCTTCCATCATCGACCGGTTCTCCTCGTTCGCCACGAGCGGCCATCGCGTCCGATCGCTCAATGGAGTCACCGCCGAGGTCGCGGAGGGGTTCGTCCACGCAATCACCGATTCGGGACGCTGTCCCAGCATTTCCACGATGCACTGGCGACGAACGGCGGTGCGCTTGCTGTTCCGGGCCGCTCGCCAGGCGGGAATCGTCAGCGGGGACCCGACGCTGGACATCCGGCTCCCACCTCGGTCCAGTCTTGGCACCCGCCCGCTGACCGATGATGAGGTCGGTCTCTGCCGCTCGGTCGCGCAATGGTCGTTGAACGGGTCTCGGCGTGCGGCGGTGTGGGCACTCGCCGAGGCGACGTGCCGTTCGTCAGAACTGGCTCACATCACCGCTGACGATGTTGACCTCGACTCGGGCCGTGTCTGGATCGCGGGCGGCAAGGCGACCGAGCAGCGAGAGGGCCTGCTGACCGGGTGGGGACTCGCTCAGGTACGCGCTCGGATTGGGGAGCTCGATGAGCCGACGCGGCCACTCGTGTACTCGGGGCGCTCTCCTGCTGGGCCAGGGCAGGTTTCGGGCGCCGCTGCACTGGTCGACGTGTTGACTCGGGCGGGCCTGCATCATGAGCCTGATGTGCGGCCCGGTTCCGTGGCAGCGTGGGCCGGACGACGGGTCCTTGATGAGACCGGACGGATCGACCTTGCGGCCCGAGCGCTCGGGGTCCGGAGCCTCGACCGGGCCGCTGGGATCGTGGCGTGGGACTGGCGCCGCGATCAAGACCGGGACACAGCGTGACGTCTCCGGTCGGGGTGTCTGCCTTTGACCGGCTCGAAGCGCTCGTTGCCAACGATGCGCTCTACGAACTCGCGGACGCGGTGCCATCGCCCGATCCCACCTCCGGCGGTCGGCCCCGGATGTTCCCCGTGTACATGTGGCTCCTCTACGACGCGCTGCTGTCGGTGTGGGGATCGGCGCGGCGCGTCGAGGCAGAACTGGCGCACCCGATCGTTTGGAACCAGCTCCGCACCCTCATTGCCGAGCGCTTCCCCGACCAGCCCGACCGCTGGCTGCCCGCCAAACCGATGAGGCGGTGGCACTACCTCTACGGGCGATCCACCTGGCTCACCGACCCGGCCGTCTTCGCCCACCTGCACGAGATCCACCGCCGAACAGCCATCAAGCAGGCTAGCTCGCTCGGGCTTCTCGACACTGATGGTCCCGGCTCGTGGACTCGACCCGACCTGTCGCGGATGCTGTACGCCGACGGCAAGGTCGTGACGCCTCTGTTTCGAGGCACAGCCGACACCCGACTCGTGAACCGACGCACCGGCGAGATCCGCACGCCCCGCTACGAGGCCGACGCGAGCCTGCACTTCGAAGGGACCGGTGAGACCGCCTGGGGTCTCAAGTTCGTGCTCGTCGCCGTGCGGACGACCGACGTCCACGGCCGGATCATCCTCGACACCGACTGGGTCCCCTCCCCCGGCGGCGAAGCCGCAACGGCCATGGACTCCATCACCCGCATCGCTGCCGACACGCCCGGCCTCCAGGGCGTCATCTACGACGGCGCCCTCCGCGGCGTCCACCACCAGCGACTCCTCCGCGACCTCGGGATCCTCTCCGTCAACAAGGTCTCCGCGACTTCCGGCACCGGCCCTCGGCGCAAGGGACGCGTCCGCATCGAGAAGTCGACCTTCGTCGAACAGCGCACCATCACGACGCCCGACGGCGTCGAGCACACCATCGACCTGTTCGCCCGCGCTGGCGCCATCGGCATCGTCACGCTGACCGACACCGGCGAGAAGCTGTTCTCCGAGCTCCGCCGACTCCGGACCAGTCGCAAGGCCGACAAGGTCGGCACCTTCCGCTGGTACAACCACTACCGCCTGCCCGACCACCTCGGCGGTGAGCAGATCGTCGTTCGACTCCACGGCAACGATGAAGACAAGGTCAGGAAGTTCAACCGGACCGAGAACGTCCGACCCATCCCGCCGAGCGATCCCGACTTCCGGGTGCTGTACGCACGACGCAACGATGCCGAGAGCGTGAACCGCGCCTTCGACGACACGCTCTGGCTCCGCCGGGCCCGCTCCGTCGGGCAGGCCCGGCAGCGGCTCAACCTGTTGACGTACGCACTCGCCGTCAACGCGCTTGCTCTGCATCGCCATCGGCGCTCCAGCAGCAACCCGCCGCTTCCGGTCGCCGCCTGAACACCCCGAACCCCGGCTCGACCGGGGCTTCCCCGCGCCCGGACTCCCGATCCCAGCGCTTCGAGCTGCCAATCCGGGCCAGATCGGCCGCCGGCGCCGCCAGGACCACGGCCTACGATCGTCCGACCGTCGCCGGCGGCTCGGAACACGGAGGTTTTCTTCCGCGTTCTCTTCCGGCCCCGGGCCACTAGCTCAACTGGCAGAGCACCGGACTTTTAATCCGCTGGTTCAGGGTTCGAGCCCCTGGTGGCCCACTTGGCGTTCGTCGCCGCCGCACAGGCGGCGACGACGAGCGCTGGGGCGGCGAGGAGGGTGGGGCCGCCGCCGGTGGCGGTGGCGGCGACGGCGCCGGCCACGTAGCTGACCAGCACGATCACGAGGATGGCGATGGCGACGCGGCGGCGGTGCTCGGTGGTGCGGTCGGCTTTGCGGGCGGCGAGGACGAGTTTCTCGCCGATGCGGACGATGGCGCCGGTGCCGTAGGTGGTGGCCACCGCGATCTGGCCGACGCGGCGCAGCGCCGCCGCCTGGAGGCCCATGGCGAAGCCGGCGACGGCGAGGACGGGGTGGTCGACCGGCTGGGGGCGAGCGGTGAAGCGGATGTGGGCGCCGGCCAGCCAGGCGGTGAGGCCGAACAGGACGATGGCCTCGACGGCCAGGAGGACGGTCGGGCGGACCGAGCGGCCATGGCGGACCTCGTGGTCGTGGTGGACGGTGGCCGCGGCCACGCCGGCCACGAAGGCCAGCAGCGTGATCAGCGACGCCAGCGCGGTCCGCCAGGCGCCGGCGCCGAGGTCCATGCCGAGGTGCACGAGGTTGCCGCTCATGTTGGCCACGAAGACGGGGGTGACCGTGCCGTAGATGCGGGCGTCGACGAAGCCGGCGGCGCCGGCCAGCGCCACGGCCACCGCCAGCGGTCCGGACGGGTGGTGGGTCTGCTCGGCCACGGTCAGAACGAGCGGAGCATGGCGGTCTGGGTGACGGTGGCGACGTGGGCGCCGGCCTCGCTCCAGAGGTGGAGGACGCCGCTGGCGAGGCCGCGGCCGACGTTGGTGCAGGTGGAGTCGATCCCGATCCAGGTGCCCTCGACCGGGGCGTGGACGTCGATGCCGATCTGGAGGGACACGTTGCCCACCGGCCGGTCGCCCCCTCCGAGCGCCACCACGAGGGCCGAGCCCAGCGAGTCGCCCGGGATGGCCAGCAGCGCCGGGTCCCAGGCCACGCCGGGCGCCGCCGGCGGGTCGGTGAAGCGGAACCACAGCGGCAGGCGGGGCGGCCCGTCGCCGCCCGACGTCACCTCCGTGCCGGCGCCGGTGGCGGTCTGCCACTCGGTGTTGTCGAGGAAGCCGAGCGGGTAGTCGTCCGACGCCACCGTGGCGGCGGGGGCGTCGGCCGGCGGCGCCACGGCCAGCTCCGGCGGCACGACCAGCGGGGTGAGGGTGGGGCCGTCGAGGGCGGGGTCGGTGAACACGGCGGTGACCGAGGTGTTGGGGCCGCCCTGCCCGTCGGTGGCGTCGGCGAGGGCGCCGTGGACCTGTGCGCCCCGGCGGCCGCCGCGCAGCACGTCGACGGTCGTGGTCACCGGCCCGCAGGCGACCGGTCGGCAGAACGTGGCGCTGGCGCTGGCCAGGCGGAGGTCGGGCCGGTCGAGCACCGCCTCCATCGCCCGCAGCGCGGCGGCCATGACCACGCCACCCTGGGCGAACACCAGGCCCCACGCGTCGGTGATGGCCGAGCGGGCCAGGCCGGGGTGGTCGGGGTCGAGGACCGGCGTGGTGTCGGTGGCGATGTTGGGCGTGGTCATCGGTGCTCCGGGCGGACGAGGCTCGCCCCACGGTCGCGCCCATGTCCCGGGCCCGGCCAACCCGGCCCCTCGGGCGAGGTGTGGGCGTGCCCTCCCGTCGTGCCCGGGCGGTCGCTCGCTCCGGGGCCGTCGTCGGGGTGAGGCCGACCGAGAACCGCCGACGCGGGCCTGCCGACGGTGGCGACCGGCCGGATATCAGCCGAATGGGTGACAGTGATGCGGTCCGATCGGGGGACGGCGCCGACAGACTCAGGGCTCCCCCTACGACAACAGGAGATGGGTTGATGGCTGCCAACGAGACCGGACCCGAGGCGGGCGTGAAGGGCCTCATCGAGGACGTCAAGGGCAAGGCCAAGGAGGCGATCGGTGCCGTGACCGGCAACGACGACCTCAAGGCCGAGGGCCAGGCCCAGCAGGACAAGGCCGAAGCCCAGCGCGACGTCGCCGTGAAGGAGGCCGAGGCCGAGAAGGCCCGTGCCGAGGCCGCCGCCCACGAGGCCGAGCAGAAGGCCCACCAGGACTGAGGTCCTCCGGGACCGATGCTCGTGCGCGTTCCCGGGCTAGCGGGCGCGCCGTCGGGCGGTCCCGGCGGCCACGGCGATCGTGACGACGGCGATGGCCAGCAGCGTGCCGGCCAGGCCCCAGCCGTAGGCGCGAGGGCGGACCGACGGGTTGGCCGGGTTGCCGCCCTGGTCCAGGGCGAGCGGGAGGCCGATCAGCAGGCAGGTGGCGGCGGCGAGCAGCCCTGCCCTGACCACCGGCCAGGCCCGGGGCGGGCAGGCCCGGCGGACCCCCGCGGCCAGGGCGGCGCCCACGGGCACGATCAGCAGGTCGACGGCCAGGGCGCCGCCGACGAACCAGCGGCCGACGTCGGCGAGGTGGCGGCGCTGGTCGAGCCACAGCGTGCGGGCGCCGAAGGCCACGAGCGCGGCCCCCGCCGCCATCGCCACCCAAAACCCTGGCCCTCCACTCGAACGTGTCTTCACCCGTGCCGACACGGGCACGGACGCAGACAACTTCGAGGTGCTCGGGGGCTGGGTCATCGGACGACCACCTCGTGGATCCACTTGGTCTGGAGGACGCCCGGGCGGTTGGGGGCGATCAGGCGGACCGGGTAGCCGTGGTCGGGGTGGAGGGGTTTGCCGCGGAGGTCGAGGGCGAGGAGCGTGTCCCGGTCGGCGGCCACGTTCGGCGCCACCTCGGAGGAGCCGTAGTGGCCGCGGGACTGGAGCGACCGGACCTCGACGGTGGCGTCCTCGGCGGCGCCGGCGCGGGCGAGCAGGTCCCGCAGGCGGACGCCGCTCCAGCGGGCCGACGCGCTCCAGCCCTCGACGCAGGCGATCGGGAGGGTGGCGGCGTGCTGGGGGAGGGCCCGCAGGTCCTCCACGGTGAGCGACAGCTCCTGCGCCACCCGGCCCCGCACCACGAGGCGGTAGGCGGGGCCGACGAGGTCGTCGGTGATGCGGGCGGCCGCCGCGGTGCGGTTCACCGGCAGGCCCTGGGGGCCGACGGTGGGATCGCGCGGGGCGAGCACCGACACGGCGTGCAGCGGCCGGAACGTCTGACCGACCGTCGCCAGGGTGACGACGCCGACCGCCGCCGCGGTGCCGCCGAGGAAGGCGCGGCGGTCGGGCCCCGTGGCCTCGGCCGCCAGCTCGGCCCGGGGGGAGGCTCGGTCGGCGAGTGCGGCGCGGGTCACGGCGAACTTGGCGCCGATGTGGCCGACGAGCCCGCCGATGGCGACGTAGGCCACGGCGTGGTGGGCCCGGACGAAGCTGAACTGCCAGGGGTACCACTGGTAGGTGTTGAACAGCCCGGTGACCAGGAGGAACACGCCGCCGCCCACCAACGGCAGCAGCATCGCCCGCTCGACGGCGTGGGCGACGCCACGGACCGGCGGCGAGGCCCAGAAGCGGGGGGCGACCACCCAGAGCTTGGCCAGCAGCAGCGGGATCGAGGCGATGCCCGACGCCACGTGCAGGCCCTGGGTGAAGCGGTACAGGCCGGCGGGCCGGCTCGGCCAGGTGAACCAGGCGGTCGGGTGCTGGATCAGGTGGGAGAGCAGGCCGGTGACGAAGCAGGTGGTGAAGGTGAGGCCGAGGGCGATGCCGAGGACGGCGGCCACCCGCTGGTCGTGGAGCTCGGATCGGTAGGCGCGGCCGGGCGGGAGCAGGCCGGCGTCGGGCGCGGTCATCGCGGACGCCGGAGCTCGACGAACCAACGGCCGTGGTCGCAGAGGATCTCGTGCACGTCGAGCCCCGCGTCGGACGCCACGGCGGCCAGGTGGTGGGCGCCGACCGACGCCCACGGGAACCACTCGGTGCACCGGTCGCCGCGCTCGATGCGCGCCGGGTAGCGCTCGAGGCCGGCGTCGGCTCGGCCGGTCTCGACGATGGCCCGTCCGGCGGGGGCGAGGAGCTGGGCGACGCGGCGCAGCAGCGGGGCCGGGTCGCCGCCGATGCCGATGTTGCCGTCGAAGAGCAGCACGGCCCGCCACCGTCCCGTGCCCGGCAGCGGGTCGAACACCGATCGGCGCAGCGTCGGGGCGCCGCGCTCGTTGGCCAGCGCCACCGCAGCCGGGCTGGCGTCCACGCCGAGCGCCGGGATCGCCCGTTCGGCCAGGGCGACGACCAGACGGCCGGGGCCCGAGCCGACGTCGAGCACCGGGCCGTCGAGCCCGTCGAGGCGGCGCAGCTCGACCGGGTCGGCCGGCGCGGACCAGGCCCGCACGTCGAGCGGGTGGGTGGTGCCGTCGCCGTGGCGCATCACCGAGCCGCCAGCGGGCGGGGACCCTCCGACCCCCGGCCCCGGCATCGGCCCGGGTCCGCGGTGGGCTCGGCCGCCGGCGCGGTGGTCCCGGTCGAAGGCGAGGCAGAAGGTGGTGCGGGTCATCGGGCGGCGCCGAGCTCGACGGCGAGCCGGCCGAAGCGGCTGGCCGGGGCGACCCGCGCCGCCTCGGCCACGTCGTCGGGTTCGTCGACGTCGCGGTGGGTGGCCAGCAGCTCGGTGCGCAGGCCGAGCTCCCGCAGCCGGGCCAGCTGGCGGGCCCCGGTGTCGGGCGTGCTGGCCGGGATGCCGGCGAACACCTCGGCGAACGAGCGGGGCCGGGTCCGGAACCCGATCGCCCACCAGCCGCCGTCCGCCGCCGGCCCGAGCACGGCGTCGACCGAAGGGTCACGGAGCCGGTCGTAGGCGTCGTCGAGCACGGCCGGCCCGAGGTGGGGCGTGTCCATGCCGATCTGGAGGCCGGGGGCGCCGGCCGCCTCCCACGCCGCGGCCAGGCGGTCGCCGAGGTCGCCGTCCACCTGAGGCACCACCTCGACGCCGGCGGGCACGATGCCGTCGGGCCGACCGTCGAAGGCCACGACCACCCGATCGGCCCGGCAGGCGGCGGCGGTGTCGAGCGTGTCGGCGAGGGCGGCGGCGGCCAGGCGGGCGCTGCCCTCGGGCCCGAAGCGGGGGGCCAGCCGGGTCTTGGCCCGCCCCGGCAGCGGCTCCTTGGCGAGGATCAGCAGGTGCACGTCCGCACCCTGCCCACCGACACCTTGCGAAGGACCGGCGAACCCCTTACGAGGTGAGGAACTGCGATTCGGCGGCCCGTCGCCGCCGACGGCCCGTCCGTAGCATCGGCCCATGGGCTCGCTCGACCGCCGCCGCGTTCTGGTGGTCGACGACGATCCCAACGTCGGCGAGGTGGTGGCCACCTACCTCGAGCGGGAGGGCTGCACGGTCGAGGTGCGCACCGACGGCGAGTCGGGCCTGGCCGCGGCGCTGGCCGACCCGCCGGACCTCGTCGTGCTCGACCTGATGCTGCCGGGGATCGACGGCCTCGAGGTGTGCCGGCGGCTCCAGGCCCTGGCGCCGGTCCCGGTGGTGATGCTGACGGCGCGCGGCGACGAGACCGACCGGATCGTCGGTCTCGAGCTCGGCGCCGACGACTACGTGGCCAAGCCGTTCTCGCCCCGGGAACTGGTCGCCCGGGTGCGGTCGGTCCTCCGGCGCTCGTCGACCCAGCCGGGCCCGTCGGACGACGCCGATCTCGCCGACCTCGCCGCCGGCCCCCTCCGCCTCGACGTCACCGCCCACGAGGCCACCCGCGACGGCGAAGCGGTCCCGCTCACCGTGCGCGAGTTCGAGCTGCTGGTCCACCTGGTGCGCCACCCGCGGCGGGCCTTCCGGCGCGAGGAGCTGCTCGACCGCGTCTGGGGCTCGCGCTACGGCGACCCGTCCACGGTCACCGTCCACGTGCGGCGGCTGCGGGAGAAGCTGGAGGATGAGCCGTCGTCGCCCCGCCACCTGGTGACCGTGTGGGGCGTGGGGTACCGGTGGGAGCCGTGAGTGGGCGGACGCCGATCGTGCTGCCGGTGCTGGCCTCGGTGGCGGTCGGGGTGGTCGTGACCGTGCTGGCCGCCGTCGCCCTCGGCGCCCCCGCGGGCGACGCCGCCGAGCTGATGGGGTGGGCGGTGATCGGCGCCGCGGCCACGGTGCTGGTCGGCACCGCCGCCGGCCGGGCCGCCCGGCGCCGGTCCCTGGCCGCCCAGATCGGCCTGCTCGCCCTCAGCGCCACCGTCGCGCCCCTCGCCGGCGCGGTGCTGGCCGCCAACGCCATGTTCGTGTCCGACCACGACCTGCGGGCGCTGTTCGTCGTGCTGGCCGCCGGCGGGACCGCGGCGGCGGCCTGCGCCCTGATGCTGGCCGGCCGGTTGGGCCGGGCCGCCGAGGAACTGCGCCGCCTCTCGCGCGTGGTGGCCACCGGCGTGCCGCCCGAGCCGACGGTGGCGCTGCCGGCCGAGCTGGCCGAGGTGGCCGACCAGCTCTCGGCCAGCGCGGCGAGCGCCGAGGCCGCCCGCGACCGCGAGCGGGCGATGGACGCGTCCCGCCGCGAGCTGGTGGCGTGGGTCTCCCACGACCTGCGCACGCCGCTCACCGGCATCCGGGCGATGGTCGAGGCGCTGGAGGACGGCGTGGTCACCGATCCGGCGGTGGTGGCCCGGTACCACCGCACGATCCGCGAGGAGGCCGACCGCCTGAGCCGCCTGGTGGACGACCTGTTCGAGCTCAGCCGCATCCAGGCCGGCGGGCTCGACCTCGCCCTCGAGCCGGTGGGCCTCGACGAGGTCGTGTCCGACGCGCTGGCCGCCTCCACCGCGGTGGCCGACGCCCGCGGCGTGGTGGTGCGGGGCGAGCTGCGCCAGCCCGGCATCGAGGTCGCGGCGTCGGTGCCCGAGCTGTCTCGGGTGCTGCGGAACCTGCTCGACAACGCCATCCGCCACACGCCCGAGGGCGGCCAGGTGGTGGTCGAGGCCGGCGTGGGCGACGACCACGCGGTCGTCTCGGTGGCCGACGGCTGCGGCGGGATCCCCGAGACCGACCTGCCCCGGGTGTTCGACCTCGGCTTCCGGGGCGACGCCGCCCGCAGCCCCGGCGGCGCCGGCGGCGGGGGGTTCGGGCTGGCGATCGCCCAAGGCCTGGTGGACGCCCACCGCGGCGAGCTGGCGGTGGCCAACCACGGCGCCGGCTGCCGCTTCGAGCTGCGCCTGCCGCTGCCGCGGTGATCGAGCTCGACCGCTCAGGTCCGCCGCAGGATGTCGCCCATGTCGCGCACCGCCCGCGCCGTGCCCCGCACGGTCCCGGTCACCTTCGAGCGCCCGGCGCGGGCCCGGTAGGGGACTGGCACCTCCTCGATGCGCCAGTCGGCCCGGGCCGCTCGCACCACCATCTCCAGCGGCCAGCCGAAGCGGCGATCCTCCATGCCGAGGTCGAGCAGCGCCTCGCGGCCGCAGGCCCGCATCGGCCCGAGGTCGCGCACGGCCACGCCGAGGTCGCGGCGCAGCCGGCGGGCCAGGTAGGCGTTGGCCAGCCGGGCGTGGGGCGGCCACGCGCCTCGTTCGGCCTCCCGGCGGCCGAGCACGAGGTCGGCGCGGCCGGCCAGCACCGCGTCGGCCACCGAGGGCAGGTCGGCCGGGTCGAGCGAGCCGTCGCCGTCCATGAAGCACACCACGTCGGCCTCGGCGGCCAGGAGGCCGGTCCAGCACGCGGCGCCGAAGCCGCGCCGGGCCTCGTCGACCACCAGCGCGCCGGCCGCCCGGGCGGCAGCGCCCGAGCCGTCGGTCGACCCGTTGTCCACCACGATCGCCCGGTAGCCGGGGGGCATGGCCGCCACCAGCGCGCCGATCGCCCCCACCTCGTCGAGCACCGGCAGGATCACGTCGGGCACGGCGGCGGACCCTATCGGCGGCTCGGGTGACGGCGGCCGCTCGTCGGTGGTGGGCCCTCGCCGCGCTGGGCGCCGGGACCGCGCTGGTGCTGGTGGCCCGGTGGCGCGGCCTCGGCCACGAGGTGGCCCGGAAGGTCCGCCAGCCGCCGCTGATGGGCACGTGGGTGCCGCGGCTCGGGGTCCCCGCGCTGCTGGTGGCGCTGCTCGGCGCCGGCCTGGCGTGGGCGCTGCCGGGGTGGTGCCGCCGGGTGCGCTGGCCGGTGCTGCTCGTCGGGCTGGCGGTGGTGGCCGCCGGGTGGGGCGTGGCGCTGGCCTCGATCCGGGGGGCGGTCGAGCTCGACCGGGGCCAGGCCAACGAGCACGAGTACGTGGCGGTGGTGGACCAGGTGGACGCCATCGGGGTGGGCCGGTTCGTCGACACGTTCACCGACCCGGAGGTGCTGGCCCGCTACCCGATCCACGTCGAGGGCCACCCGATCGGCGCCGCGCTGGTGTACGTCGGGCTCGATCGCATCGGGCTCGGCGGGGCGAGCGGCGCGCTGTGGTCGCTGGTCGTCGTCGGCGCCCTGGCGCCGCCGCTGGTGGCGATCGGGGTGCGGGCGGCGGCGGGGGAGCGGACGGCACGGGCCGCCGCCCCGTTCCTGGCCGTGGGCCCGGGCGCGATCTGGACCGTCTCGTCGGGCGACGCGCTGTTCGCCACCGTGGCCGCCGCGGCCCTGGCGCTGCTCCTCGTGGCCACCGCCCGCGCCGAGCCCACGGCTCGCCGGCTGCTCGGCGCGGCCGGCGGTGCCACCTTCGGCGCCGGGCTCCTGCTCACCTACGGGCTCGTCCCGCTGCTCCTGGTGCCGGCGGCGGTCGCCGTCCACCGTCGTCGGTTCGACGTGCTGGTGGCTGCCGCGCTCGGCGGGGTCGCGGTGCTCGCCGCCGCGGGCCTCGCCGGCTTCTGGTGGTTCGACGGGCTGGCCGCCACCCGGGTGCGCTACGCGGCGGGCATCGCGTCCACCCGTCCGCGCGCCTACTTCACGCTGCTCGGCAACCCCGCCGCCTTCGTGCTGTCGCTCGGCCCCGCGGTGCTGGTCGGCCTGGCGTGGTTGCGGGATCGCCGCCTGGCGCTGCTGGTGGGGGCGGCGCTCGCCGCCGTGGCGGTGGCGGACCTGTCGGGGTTGTCCAAGGGCGAGGTCGAGCGCATCTGGCTGCCGTTCGCCCCGTGGGTCACCGCCGCCACCGCCTCGATCACCACCGCCGCGCTCGCCACCAACTCGATCGGGACGGCCTCGAACGACGCCGCCTCCAGATACGCCGCCTCGGCCGACGCCGCCTCCGGTCCCGTCCTCGAGCCCGCCGCCCCGCCCTCGGCCGGCCGCCGCCCACGGCGGCCGTCCACCCCGCTCGTGTCGCTCGCCCTCGGCGCCCAGGTGGCGCTGGCGGTCGCCGTCGAATCGCTCGTCCGCACCCCCTGGTAAGGAGCCCCACGTGCGCATCCTCGTGACCGGCGGCGTCGGCTTCATCGGCTCGCGGCTCGTCGACGACCTCGTCGCCGGCGGCCACGACGTCGTGTCGCTCGACTCGGTCGCCCCCCACGTCCACGCCGTCGACCCCGACTATCGCAACCCCGAGGCCACCTACCGGGTGGGCGACGTCCGCGACGTCGACGCCTGGCGGGCCGCCCTCCCGGGGGTGGACGCGGTGGCGCACCAGGCGGCCCGGGTGGGCCTCGGGGTGAGCCCGGCCGACGTCGTCGGCTACGTCGAGGACAACGACCTCGGCCTGGCCGCCGGGCTGTTCGCCCTCCACGAGGCTGGCTTCGCGGGGCGGTTCGTGCTGGCCTCGAGCATGGTCGTCTACGGCGAGGGCGCCTACCGCTGCGCCGAGCACGGATCGGTACGACCCGGTCCCCGCACCGAGGTCGACCTCCGAGCCGGCCGGTTCGAGCCGCCCTGCCCGCGCTGCGGTGCCGCGCTGGCCCCCGACCTCGTCGACGAGGATGCCCCGATCGACCCCCGCAACACCTACGCCGCCACCAAGCTCCACCAGGAGCACCTGGCCGCGGTGTTCGGCCGCGAGACCGGCGTGGCGGTGGCGGCGCTGCGCTACCACAACGTGTACGGCCCCCGGATGCCTCGGGACACGCCTTACGCCGGCGTGGCCGCGATCTTCCGATCGGCCCTCGAACGGGGCGAGGCGCCCCAGGTCTTCGAGGACGGCGGCCAGCGCCGGGACTTCGTCCACGTGGCCGACGTCGCCGCCGCCAACGTCGCCTGCCTCACCGCGCCCGATCCGGTCACCGGGCCGTTCAACGTGGCCAGCGGCACGCCGCACACCGTCGGCGACCTGGCCGCGGCGCTGGCCCACGCCGTCGACGGGCCGACCCCGGTCGTGTCCGGCGCGTTCCGCCTCGGCGACGTCCGCCACGTCACCGCCTCCAGCGAACGGGCCCGCCGCGTCCTCGGCCTCCGCCCGACGGTCTCCTTCGAGGCCGGCGTCGCCGAGTTCGCCACCGCGCCGCTCCGCGCCGCCCCCTGAGGAAGGGGCGGGCGGAGCGGCGGATCAGGGCGAGGTCAGAGCCCGCAGGAGCCGATGCGCTGGAGGACGCCCTGGCGGTAGGCGGACAGGAGCTCGAACACCGAGCCGGGCTCGGTGTCGTCGCTGCCGGTGGAGACCTGGATGATGCCGAGGATGGCCTCGTCGAGGTCGCCGGGGGAGAGCTGGAGGTCGCCGAAGGTCGTGTCGCCCTCGACGTCGTAGAACATGTGCGCCATCCAGTCGCCGGCGATGCAGACCGCCTGGAGGAGCTGGCCCTGCTCGTCACGACCCTCGTCGGCGCCGAGGAGCTGCTGGAGGCTCTGGGCCCAGCCGATCCCGAGGAACACCAGCGGGGCGCCGTCGCCGATCGAGTCGTTGAGGTTGGTGAGCAGGTCGGCGGTGTCGCTGTCGAGGTCGCCCGGCTCGAGGGTGCCGAGCGGCTGCCAGCCCTCCACGAGGATGCCGTAGTAGTTGTCGAGGTCGGCGGTGGCGGCCGGCAGGAGGGTCTCGAAGTCGAGGTTGCCGCCCGAGTCGAAGTCCTCCTGCGAGGTGAAGGGGATCTCGGTGGTGGTGGGCGGCGAGTCGTCGTAGCTGGCGCACTCCTCGGGGCCCTTCTCGAACCCGTCCTGGAACACCCGCACCCGGTCGAAGCCGTTGCCGTGGGCGCCCTCCTCGGCGGGGTCGAAGCCCACCGGGTCCCGCAGGGTGAGCATGGCCGAGAGCGTGGCGTCGACCACCGACGGGTCGGAGAACCCCTGGAGGCTGTCGGGCGGGTTGGCGCTGACGTTGGCCACCCAGGCGCCGGCGAAGCAGTCGGCCTGGAGCTCGGAGTAGGGGGTGCCGAGCTGGCCGCCGGACTGGTACTGGATCACGTGGCCGAACTCGTGGGCGAGGATCGCCGAACTGGCCAGCGGGCCGAACTCGGCGGAGGTGTCCTTGAGCAGGCCGTCGTCGTCCCAGGCCACGAGCTGGCCCTCCTGGCAGTCGAAGGCCACGGCGTTGTCCTGGACGATGTCGTAGGTGACCTGCTCGCCGTTGCAGAGCTGGTCACCGCTGTCGCCGCCGGGGGCGATCGGCATGATGCGGTCCGAGGGCAGCTTCTGGAACGAGTTGAAGTACAGGCTCTTGTACTCCTTGGACCAGAAGTCCTGGATGTCGTCGAGGGCGGCCAGGTACACGTCGTCGTCGGACATGTCCTCGCTGACCTCGGGGGTCTCCGGGTTCACGTCCTCGAAGTCGGGGCCGTCCACCGTGTCGTCGGTGTCGTCCACCGTGAGGTCGGGCGCCGTGGTGTCGGTCGGCTTGTCGACCTCGCCGGACGCGCCACCGCCCCCGTTGGTGAAGTTCTTGGCGTCGGAGCCGCCGCCCCCGCCGCATCCCGCGAGTCCCGCCACCAGCGTCAGGGCCACCGTGGCGACCACCAGGCGATGCTTCATCGTTGCTCCCCGCCGGGCGGCCCCGGCCATCGGACGGCTGTGCACGGCCACCCCGCCGGCGCCCGCAGCGCGCAGTGTAGGACGCGTCCGAGGCACCGGTGTCCGATGTTGCGATCCTGGCCCCGACGACCGGCGTCGGGCCGACCGGCGGTGGGCGGGCACCGTCGGTGCGACCCGGGTCAGGGGCGAGGGACGAGGTGGAACACCCGGAGGTCGCGTCCGCTGCTGCGCACGTAGTCGTCGAAGGCCGGCCAGGTGGCCACGAGGCGGGGCCACACCTCGGCCTTGGCGGTGGCGTCGAGCAGCACGGCCCGCACCGGCGTGGTCCGGGCGCCGAAGGAGACGGTGGCGTCGGGGTGGGCGATCAGGTTGCCGGTCCACGCCGGGTGGCGCTCCCGTCCGAAGTTTGAGCCGACCACCCACCAGCCGCCGTCGTCGTCGGGCACGCAGGCCAGCGGGCTCTCGCGGGGTTCCCCCGACCGGGCGCCCGTGGTGGTCAGCACGAGGCTCGGCACCATCAGCCGGCTGACGATCACCCGGCCGCCGGTGAGGCGGTGCAGGACCCGGTCCATCGGAGGGACCACCTTGGGGCCGACCTTGCGGAAGGCCGGGCTGGTGGCCATCCGCCGGACCGCTCGCCCGACGGCGCCGTCGGTGGAGAACGGGGGCATCCGCCGGAGCGTACCGACGGAGTGGAGGGGCGCTGGCCTCAGCGCGGGCGCCAGGCGGCGGCGCCGACCGACAGGTAGCGGAGGCGGACGACGGCGTCGGCCTCCACCTCGGCCACCCGCTCCGGCCCCTCGTCGAGGGCATCGAGGAGGCGGCGGGCGGTCTCCACCATCAGGCTGACGATCAGGTCGGCCAGCATCACCAGGTCTCGGGTGGGCCAGCGGTCAATCCCCGGCAGGCGGGCCAGGTCGGTGGCCACCTCGGTGGCGAACAGGCGGATCTCCCGACGGATGGCGAGGCGCACCGCCACCACCGAGCTCGACTGCTCGCGGGCGATGAACCGGTAGCTGGCGGGGTTGGCCTTGATGTGGGCGACGAGCGCGGCGGTCGAGCGCTCGATCAGGTCGCCGCCGCCGGCCACCTCGTCGCGCGTGTCTCGGATCAGGCGGCGCAAGGTGGTGAACGCCTCGTCGACGAGGACGAGCCCGAGGTCGTCGATGCGGTCGAAGTGGCGGTAGAAGGCGGCGGGGGCGACGCCGGCGGCCCGGGTGACCTCGCGGATGCCGAGGTTGTCGATCGATCGGGTCTCGAGCAGGTCGAGCGCGCCGTCGAGCAGCGCCCGGCGGGTCCGGCTCTTCTCCTCGGCGCGCGAGCGGCCGGTCTTGCTCCGCTCGGGCTTCGGTGCACGGTCGGACCCCGACGAGCGGCTGCGTTCGGAGGAGGCGGTGCGGGCCCGGTCCCGGCTCATCGGGCTGACGCTACCCCCCGTTCACCTTGCTGTGCCTCGTCGGGAGCGCCCGTTGCCTCAGGCGGTGACGAACGTCGCTTGCGGAACCGCGGCGAGATCCGTACAACTGGTGAACAGTTGTTCACCGAAATCGCCGAGCCCGAGGAACCCTCCGTGCCGCTCCTTCCCGCCCCCCGCCCGACCGGCCCCACCGGCCTCCTGCGTCGGGCCCTGGCCTCCGATCTGGTCGATCGCCTGACCGCTCCCCACGGCGTCGATCGCTACCTCGAGCTGGTCGACCCCCGCTGGGTCGTCCGCGAGGTGCGGGCCGAGGTCGTCGCCGTGGAGCGCCAGACCGCCGGCACCGTCACGCTCACCCTCCGGCCCAACGCGGCCTGGCAGGGCTTCCGGGCCGGCCAGCACGTGCTGGTGGGGGTGGCGATCGACGGCGTGATCCACCGGCGCTGCTTCAGCCTGGCCGGCTCGCCCCACCGGCCCGACGGCACCCTCGAGCTCACGATCAAGGCCAACCCGGCCGGTCGGGTCAGCCGCCACCTGGTCGACCACGCCGCACCCGGGCTGGTGCTGCGCCTCTCGGAAGCCCGGGGCGACTTCGTGCTCCCCGAGCCCCGCCAGCGCCACCGCCACCTGCTGTTCGTCTCGGGCGGCAGCGGGATCACCCCGGTGCTGGCGATGCTGCGGACCCTGGTGGACGAGGGCCATCGCGGCCCGGTCACCTTCCTCCACTACGCGCTCACCGCCGAGGACCTCACCTACGGCCCCGAGCTGGCTCGCCTCGTCGACGCCCTGCCCGAGGGCTGCCTGCTGCTCGGACTGACCGATGCGCCCGGCGCCGGCGACCTCGACGGCTTCTTCGGAGCCGAGCACCTCGCCGCGGTCACCGCCGACCCCACCGAGCTGGACGTCTTCCTCTGCGGCCCGACGCCGCTGATGGCCGCGGTCGAGCGGTGCTTCGCCGACCTCGACCTGGCCGACCGCGTGCACCTCGAGCGGTTCGGCCCGCCCCCGGTCGACCCCGATCTGTTGGTCGACGGTGCCGTGGTCACCTTCGCCCGCAGCGGTCTCACCGTCGCCGCCGAGGGCACGCTCCTCCAGACCGCCGAGGCGGCCGGGCTCACCCCGCCCACCGGGTGCCGCCGAGGCATCTGCGGCACCTGCACCACGCCGCGCACCGCCGGCGTCGTGCGCGACCTCACCTCGGGGGCGGCCTCGTCGGCCGACGCCGGCCCCGTCCGCCTCTGCACCGCCGTGCCCTGCGGCGAGGTCGTCGTCGACCTCTGATCCGACCGATCGCCGTCCGTCCGCCTCCTCGCCCGACCCCTCGTTCCCCCGACCCCGTCACCACACCACCGAACCGGAGCCCCCCATGCCCGTCCCCGCCGCCGCCGCCCACCTGACCCGCGAGCAGATCGACGCCTTCGGCGCCGAGCTCGACGACCTTCGCGCCCGCACGATCGCCGACCTCGGCGAGCGCGACCGCGAGTACCTGGACAAGGTCGTCCGCGCCCAGCGCGGCCTCGAGATCGCCGGACGCGGCCTCCTGTTCTTCGGGTTCCTGCCGCCGGCGTGGCTGGGCGGCACCGGGGCCCTCGCCCTGGCCAAGATCCTCGACAACATGGAGGTCGGCCACAACGTGATGCACGGCCAGTACGACTTCCTCCAGGACCCGGCCTACGACGGCACCACCTTCGACTGGGACACCGCCTGCCCCGGCGACCAGTGGCGCCACTCGCACAACTACCGCCACCACACCTTCACCAACGTGCTCGGCGAGGACCGCGACATCGGCTACGGGATCCTGCGGATGGACGAGGCCCAGCCGTGGAAGCCGGCCGACCTCGGCAACCCGGTGTACGCCGCGCTGCTCGCCGCGTTCTTCCAGTACGGCGTCGCCCTCCACGACCTCGAGGTCGAGCGGCTGATCACCGGCGAGGTCGAGTGGTCCGAGACCGCCGAGCTGCGGGCCGACCTCGTCCGGAAGATCGGCGGCCAGTCGCTCAAGGACTACGTGCTGTTCCCGCTGCTGACCGGTCCGTCGGCGCCGCTGACCCTCGCCGGCAACGCGGTGGCCAACCTGACCCGCAACCTGTGGGCGTTCACGATCATCTTCTGCGGCCACTTCCCGTCGGGCGTGGCCACCTTCACCGCCGAGGAGGCGGCCGACGAGTCCCGCGGCGGCTGGTACCTCCGCCAGCTCCTGGGCTCGGCCAACATCACCGGCGGCCCCCTGTTCCACATCCTGAGCGGCAACCTCAGCCACCAGATCGAGCACCACCTCTTCCCGGACCTGCCCGCCCACCGCTACGCCGAGCTGTCGGTCGAGGTCCGGGAGATCTGCGAGCGCTACGACCTGCCCTACAACACCGGCAGCCTGGCCCGGCAGTTCGGCTCGGTCGTCGCCAAGATCTGCCGCCTCGCCCTCCCCGGCCGCCGCGGCCCCGCCCCCGACCACGCCTCGGCGGTCGAGCACACCCCGG
>WBZU01000055.1_pt1 | contig 66637 bp, 71 predicted proteins | sample 5204311 | NCBI WGS metagenome assembly WBZU01 (sample SAMN12344359, study PRJNA552823) | activated sludge metagenome | biome: Activated sludge suspended growth; feature: Nitrification reactor; material: Wastewater; isolation source: activated sludge from nitrification reactor of wastewater...
GGGCATTCGCCACGACAAGACGCGCGACGCCAACGACGGCTACGACGGCGGCTGGGTGGCCCACCCGGGCCTGGTGCCGATCGCCATGGAAGAGTTCGTCAAGGTGCTCGGCGACAAGCCGAACCAGTGGGGCAAACAACGTACCGACACTTTTGGTCCCCAGGACTGGTTGAACTTTCTTCCCGAACAGCCCATCACCGAAGCCGGCCTGCGCAACAACATCAACGTCGGCATCCACTACCTCGGCAGCTGGCTGGCCGGCAACGGCTGCGTGCCGATCCACAATCTCATGGAAGACGCCGCCACCGCCGAGATCTCGCGTTCGCAGGTATGGCAATGGGTCGTGTCGCCGAAGGGCAAGCTCGACGATGGCCGCAAGGTCACCGCCGAGATGGTCAGGGCCATGATCCCCGAGGAACTCGCCAAGGTGAAAAGCGTGGTGGTCGCCAACGGCGAGAAGACCGAGACCTACGATCAAGCCGCAGGTATTTTCGAGAAGATGGCGCTGGCAGACGAGTATCCGGAATTCCTGACGCTGCCGTTGTACGAAGCGATGGAATAAGGCCGATACCGTCCACATCGAGACTTCGTTGGCGATGCGCAGACATGCTCCCGTTTGCGCAATCGCGCTAACGATCGGCTGGCATGTAAGTTATATTTTCCCGACCAAGGGATGCGCTCGATGTCCACGTCGGTAGTCAGGTCATTTAGGGAATGGTGCAGTCTTACAACAGGAGTAGTTCAGTCGGGGTGTCCCGCAATTTGCAACGATAGAGGAGACGTATCATGAAAAAGAAACTACTGTGCCTGGCCTTGGCTGGCGCCATGTCCATGGCGGCACAAGCTGCCGATAAAGTGAAGGTGGGATTCGTTAGTACCCTGTCGGGACCCGGAGGCATCCTTGGCGTTGCCATTCGGGACGGTTTTCAACTCGGTATCGAGCACACCGGCGGCAAACTGGGGGGTCTGCCGGTCGAATTGCTCATCGAGGACGATCAGCAAAAGCCGGACGTTGCCAAGCAGCTTGCCGATAAGCTGATCAAGCGCGACAAGGTGGACTTCATGACCGGTATCGTGTTCCAGAACATCCTGCAGGCAGCCCAGGCCTCCGTGCTCGGTTCCGAAACCTATTACATCAGCCCCAACACGGGGCCGTCCGAACTGGCCGGCGCAGGCTGCAACCCCTATTTCTTTGCGGTTTCCTGGGTCAGCGACAGCTACTCCGAAGCCACCGGCAAGAACATGACCGATAAGGGCTACAAGAACGTCTTCGTCATTGCGCCGAACTATCCCGGCGGCAAGGATGTCGTGAATGGTTTCAAGCGCTACTACAAGGGCAACTACGCCGGCGAGGTTTACACGAAGCTCGGGCAGCTCGACTACGCGGTTGAGATTTCGCAGATGCGGGCCGCCAAGCCGGATGCCGTGTTCTTCTTCCTTCCCGGCGGCATGGGCGTGAACTTCCTCAAGCAATGGCATCAGGCGGGCATGAACAAGGAGTTCCCGCTGTTCGGCACCGGCTGGTCGTTCGACCAGGACACGCTGGCGGCCGTGGGTGAACCGACGCTGGGCGCCTTGAATGCCTCGCACTGGAATCTCGACCTCGACAATGCGGCCAACAAGAAATTCGTTGCCGATTTCGAGAAGAAGTTCGGACGCCTGCCCAACGAATTCGCCGCCCAAGGCTATGACGCGGCAATGCTGATCGACGCCGCCGTCCGCGACGTCAAGGGCAAGATCGAGGACAAGGCGGCGTTGCGCAAGGCCCTGGAGGCCGCCAACTTCAAGTCGGTGCGCGGTGCGTTCAAGTTCAACAAGAACCACTTCCCGATCCAGAATTATTACTTGCGGCAAGTCGTCAAGGACGACAAGGGTCGTTTCGTGAACAAGACGGCAGGCACGATCTTCACCGATCATCAGGACGCCTACGTCTCGGCCTGCAACATGTGATGTAACGTTTCGATGCTGTCCGGCGCGCACCCTCACGCCCGAGGATGCGCGCCCCTTGTCCTGCGATCACGATGACCTGGATTCTCTTTCTCGAGCAATGCCTGAACGGCTTGCAATTCGGGCTGATGCTGTTCCTGCTGGTGGCGGGCCTGACGCTGATTTTCGGCATCATGGACCTCATCAACCTGGCACATGGCTCGCTTTACATGATCGGCGCCTATCTCGTCGCCACCTTCACGCAAGCCACCGGCTCCTTCCTGCTCGCGGTGCCGCTCGGCCTCGCCGCCACGGCCGTCATCGGCATGGTGGTCGAGGCGACGGTACTGCGCGGGCTCTATAAACGCGACCACCTCAGCCAGGTGCTCGCCACCTTTGCCTTGATTCTCATCGCCAATGAATCGACCCGCGCCATCTGGGGCTTGCAGGCGCTGACGCTCAATGTCCCCGAAGCATTGTCGGGGTCGGTGGAACTCCTGCCGGGCCTGCATTACTCGGCTTTCCGGCTGGCCATCATTATCGTCGGGTTGCTGGTCGCCGCCGGGCTTTACTTCCTGGTGGTGCGCACGCGCATCGGCATGCTGGTGCGAGCCGGAGCGTCCAACCGGCAAATGGCGACAGCGATGGGCACCAACATCAAGTGGCTGTTCACCGCCGTCTTCGGTGCCGGCGCGGCCTTGTGCGCCCTGGCGGGCGCCATGCTCAGCCCCTTGCTGGTCGTCCAGGTCGGTATGGGCGAAAGCATCCTGATCCTCGCCTTTGTCACCGTGGTCATCGGCGGCATCGGCTCGATGCGCGGTGCCTTTATCGGCGCCTTGCTGGTCGGCATCGTCGACACTTTCGGCCGCGCCTTCATTCCGCCGCTATTGCGCACGATCCTGCCGCCGGCATTGGCCGATGCCGCCGGCCCATCGCTGGCGGCGATTTCGATCTATCTGCTCATGGTGATCGTTCTGTTCTGGAAGCCGCAGGGCCTGTTCCCTGCCGGGAGTTGAACATGGCGTGGCTTATCCGTCATGGCTGGCTCATCGCCGCCTGCCTGTTCGCCCTGGCTTTCCCGATGCTTGCCACGGCGGTCGGCCAGGATTTCTATATCTCGGTGGCCAGCCGCGTCCTGATCTGGGGGCTGCTCGCCACCAGCCTCAACCTGCTGGTCGGCACGGGCGGCATGGTCAGCATGGGCCATGCCGCTTTCTTCGGCTTCGGCGCCTACGTGGTCGGGATCGTCGCACTCGACGCGCCGCAATGGTCGGCGGCGCCCGTGGTCCTGCCGCTGGCGATCGTGGCGACGGGCATTCTGGCTTTTGTCGTCGGGGCCATCAGCCTGCGCACGCGCGGCGTCTATTTCATCATGATCACGCTGGCCTTCGCGCAGATGCTGTTCTATATCTTCGTCTCGCTCAAGGGCTACGGTGGCGACGACGGCTTGCCGCTCGCCAAGCGTTCGCCGCTCGGCACGCTCAAGATGGCCGACGACACGGTGTTCTACTACGTGGTGCTGGCGCTGCTGGCGCTCTGTCTCGTGTTCCTGGCCCGGCTGCGCGATTCGCGCTTCGGCCGCGTGCTGCGCGGCATCAAGGACAATGAGGTCCGCATGGAATCGCTGGGCTACGCCACCTTGCGCTTCAAGCTCACCGCGTTCGTCATCGCCGGCGCGATGGCCGGCCTGGCCGGGGCGTTGATGGCGAACCAGAACGGCTTCGTCAGTCCCAACATGCTGCATTGGGATCTGTCGGGCACGGCCCTGGTGATGGTGATTCTCGGGGGACTGGGTAGCCTGTGGGGCGGGCTGGCCGGCGCAGTGGTCTTCATGGTGCTCGAAGAGGTGCTGACCAGTTTCACTTCGCACTGGCAAATCATTCTTGGCCTGATCCTGCTCGGCGTGGTGTTCTTCGCTCCCAAGGGCATCGCCGGGCTGTTTGCGAGGAAGGCACGATGACCGCCGCGCTGCTCGAAACCCGCGCGCTGTGCAAGCGCTTCGGCGGCCTGATCGCCACCGACGCCGTATCCCTGGAAGTGATACGCGGCGAATGTCACGCCCTCATCGGACCCAATGGCGCCGGCAAGACCACGCTGATCGGCCAGTTGTCGGGCAGCCTGCGTCCGGACAGCGGTTCGGTGTATTTCGCCGGTCGCGACGTGACCCAGCTGAAGGCCTATCAACGGGCCATGCTTGGCTTTGCCCGCTCCTACCAGATCACCAGCATCCTGAACGACTTCACCGTGGCGGAAAACGTCGGCATCGCGCTCCAGTCGGTGGACGGTTCGAGTTTCCGCTTCTGGCGACCGGTGGCGAGCGAGACCCGGCTGATCGACGAGGCGATGGTCATCCTGCGCCAAGTGGGTCTGGAAGCGCTTGCCGCGCGCCAAGCCCGCGGCTTGTCGCATGGCGAGCACCGGCAGCTCGAAATTGCGCTGGCCTTGGCCACCAAGCCGCAATTGATGCTGCTGGACGAACCGATGGCCGGCATGGGTCCGGAGGAATCGGAAAACATGGTGCACCTGATCGCGGGACTCAAGGGCCGTTACACCATTCTGCTGGTCGAACACGACATGGACGCCGTCTTTCGTCTTGCCGACCGGATATCGGTGCTGGTGGCCGGCCGCGTCATCACCACCGGCTTGCCGGAAGAAATCCGCTGCAACGCCGCGGTCAAGTCCGCCTATCTCGGCGAGGAGACAACGAATTGAGCGATCTGCTCCAAGTCGAAGGCCTGGAGACCTACTACGGTGCCAGCCAGGCGCTGTTCGGCATCAGTCTGCACATCGCGCCCGGCGAGATGGTGACGCTGCTCGGCCGCAACGGCATGGGCAAGACCACCACGGTGCGCAGCATCACCGGCCTGGTCCGGCCGCGCAATGGCACGGTGCGTTTCCGCGGCGAGCCCATCCATGATCTCGAGGCCGACCGCATTGGCCGCGCCGGCATCGGCCTGGTGCCGGAAGGCCGGCAGATCTTCCCCAATCTGACCGTGCGGGAAAACCTCGTGGCATGGGCATCCAACCGCAGCGGCGCGGCCGACCCCTGGACGCTCGAGAAGGTTTACGATTTCTGCCCCCGTCTCGCCGAGCGGCAGAAGAACATGGGCAACCAGCTCTCGGGCGGCGAACAGCAAATGCTGGCCATCGGCCGCGTATTGATGACCAATCCGTATCTCATCATCCTCGACGAGGCGACGGAAGGCCTGGCGCCCCTGGTGCGCGAGGAAATCTGGCGCTGCCTGGCCACGCTCAAGGAAAAAGGCTTGGCGGTGCTGGTAATCGACAAGTACGTGCGCAACCTGGTGGCCATCGCCGACCGCCACTACATCCTCGAACGAGGCCATATCCGCTGGGAAGGTAGTTCCGCGCAACTCTCCGCCCAGCCGGAACTCTGGCACCGCTATCTCGGCGTCTGAGCCGGCCGCTTCAGACGATCATTCCCGCGCCAACGGTATTGTTGGTCGTCTCGTCGATGACGATGAAAGCGCCGGTGGCGCGATTGATCGCGTAGACATCGGCGAATATCGGCTGGGCCAGACGAAAGGACACCTGGGCGATGTCGTTCATCGCCAGCATGGTGGCGTCCAGATGGCGCAAGGTGGCAATGTCCAGCCGATAGTCGATGCTGGCGACTCTCGCCCGCACTTCGCGCGTGGTATGGCGTATCAAGTAGCGGCGCTGCGGATCGAGCGGCGTCGCCGAGAGCCAGCAGAGCTTGGCCCGGATTGCGTTGGCAACCGCCGGCGGCCGATCGCCGGCGGCGCCGCGCTTCACGATCATGTCGCCGCGTGAGACATCGATTTCGTCGGCGAGCAACAGCGTGACGGACTGTTCGGCAACGGCCCGGCGCTGGGAGCGGCCGTCGAACTGGATATCCTTGACTTTAGTCTCGCGGCCGCCGGGCAGGACGGTCACCGCGTCGCCGACCGCAATCTCCCCCGACTCGACGCGCCCCATGTAGCCTCGGTAATCATGCAGCGCGGGATCGTCGGCGCGCTGGGGCCGGCAGACGTACTGCACCGGGAAACGAAATGACTCGCGACGACGGTCGTCCACGTCGTGCGCGACCGAGGCGCCCTCGAGGATGTCCAGAAGCGTCGGCCCGCGATACCAGTCCAGCCGCTCGCCGCGCTCGACCACCATGTCGCCGTCGAGTGCCGAGATCGGCACGAAGCGAATCTCGTCGGATGACCCGATGCCGATGCCGCGCGCGAACTCGAGATAGTCGGCACGAATGCGCTCGAATACCGCCTGGTCGTACCCGACCAGGTCCATCTTGTTGACGGCCACGACCAGATGCCGGATGCCGACCAGGCTGGCGATGGCGGAATGGCGCCGGCTTTGCGTCAGCACGCCCTTGCGCGCATCGACCAGAATGACGGCGAGATCGGCGGTGGACGCCGCCGTGACCATGTTGCGGGTGTACTGTTCGTGGCCCGGCGCGTCGGCGATCACGTATTTGCGCTTGCCCGTCGAGAAGTAGCGATAGGCCACATCGATGGTGATGCCCTGCTCGCGTTCGGCGACCAGACCGTCAGTCAGCAGCGACAGGTCGGTGGCCGTCAGGCCGCGCTTGCGCGAGGTATGCTCGACCGCCCGCAAGGTATCGGCCAGGATGGCCTTGGCGTCGTACAGCAGCCGGCCGATCAGCGTGCTCTTGCCGTCGTCGACGCTGCCGCAGGTGAGGAAACGCAGCACGCCGCGATCCTCGATTGCCTCGCGCGGCGGGAATTCAGGTGCGCCCATCAAAAGTATCCTTCCTTCTTGCGCTGTTCCATCGAAGCCTCCGAAGTTTGATCGTCGAGGCGGGTGGCGCCGCGCTCGGTGAGCGTGGTGGTCGCCGTTTCCTCGATGATGCCGGCCACGCTGTCCGCCAACGAGCTGACCGGCGCCGTGCAGGTGATGTCGCCCACGGTGCGGAAGCGCACGGTGAGCGTTTCCACCGCGTCGCCGGAGCCTGCGGGCGTCAGCGGCGTCACCGGCCGCAGCAGGTCGCCCTTGCGCACCACCGGACGCGCGTGGGCGAAATAGATCGAAGGCAGCTCCAGGCCTTCGCGCTCGATGTATTGCCAGACGTCGAGTTCCGTCCAGTTCGAGATGGGAAACACGCGGATGTTCTCGCCGGGATGAACGCGGGCGTTGTAAAGATTCCAGAGCTCGGGACGCTGGTTCTTCGGATCCCACTGGCCGAAGCTGTCGCGAAACGAGAAGACGCGCTCCTTGGCCCTGGCCTTCTCCTCGTCGCGGCGCGCACCGCCGATGCAGGCATCGAAGCCGAATTCCTCGATGGCTTCCAGCAAGGTCACCGATTGATGCTTGTTGCGCGATTCCCCCGGCGACTTCAGCACCACCGAGCCACGCGCCATCGACTGCTCGAGCGTGCGCACGATCAACCGCTCCCCCAGCTCGGCGGCGCGGCGGTCGCGAAACGCGATCACCTCCGGATAGTTGTGGCCGGTGTCGATGTGCAGCAGCGGAAAGGGGAAGCGGGCCGGGCGGAACGCCTTTTCGGCCAGCCGCAGCAACACGATCGAATCCTTGCCTCCTGAGAACAGCAGGGCCGGCGTCGCGCACTGGCCGGCAACCTCGCGCAGGATATGGATCGCTTCGGCCTCCAGCCAGTCGAGATGGCCCAGGCCATGCCGGCTGGCGAGCGCTTGCGGTTCGGGCAGCCGTGCGGTCATGCCGCGACTTTCCGCGAAGTCGGCGTATCGCCGCGGCTGACTTTCACGGATGCCGGCACGGCTCTTTGCAGCCGACCCTCGACCACGTGCAGGCCGCATTCCTTGGTCGCCGGGCTTTCCCACCACCACCGCCCGGCGCGGATGTCCTCGCCCGGCCGCACCGCCCGCGTGCAGGGCGCGCAGCCGATGCTCGGGTAATCGTGGTCGTGCAGGGCGTTGTAGGGAACGCGCTTTTCGTGCAGGTAGATCCAGACGTCGTGCTCGCTCCAGTCGGCGAGCGGATTAAGCTTGACCAAACCGAAGGTCGCGTCGAAAGTCACGGGCTTCAGCGCCTCGCGCGTCGGCGACTGCGCGGCCCGCAAGCCCGTCACCCAGGCCTTCTTGCCGTCCAGCGCCCGCTTCAGCGGCTCCACCTTGCGCGCATGGCAGCACGCCTTGCGCGCCTCCACCGAATCGTAGAAGCCGTTGATGCCATGGCTGCCGACGAAGGCTTCGACGCTCGACCGCTCGGGATAGAAGACTTCCAGCCGGCGCCCGTAGTGGCGCTCGGTGCTGGCGATCAACGCGTAGGTTTCGGCGGGCAGGCGGCCCGTATCGAGCGAGAAGATACCGATGTCGGGGCCTTCGGCGCCCCGCCCCCAGATCAGATCGGTCAGGACCATGTCCTCGGCCCCAAAGCTGTTGGCGAACACCACCGGCGCATAGTCGCGGGCGGCTTCACGCAGCAGGCGGGCGGCTTTTTCCGCTTTTTCGGCAACGCTGCGCACGGCTTCGGGCGTTGCCAGTTCGATAAAGTGGTCCCGGTTCATGACGATCTCCTCGATCAGGCGGCGAGTGCCGTCGTCGCCGAGCGGCGGAACCCGGGCAAACGGCCATCGGCGGCGACTTGATAGACGTCCGAGAAGTCTTCGAGGCTGGCAATGGCGCTTTCCGCATCGTTCACCTCGAAGGCGTCGAAACCGACGCGGCGCAGGAAATGCAGGTAGTCGCGCCCCACGGCGCCGATGGCGCGCAATTCGCCGGTATAGCCGTAGCGGGTCCGCAGCAGCGTCGCGATCGAGTAGCCCCGGCCGTCGCCCGCCAGGGGGAAATGCACGCCGACGACGCTGAAATGCGCGAGATCGGCGGCGAGTTGAGCAGGATCGTCCTTGGGGCCGAGCCAGACCCCCAGCAGGTGGCCCTGGTCCCAATGACGCCGCACCAGATCCCATTGCCGCGCCTGCCAAACGGCCAGCGGCACCAGGACGTTGCCGAAGGGCAGCTTCACGGTCTCGGGCGATTCGCCCTCGGCGAGGCGCAGGACGGTCCACTCGTTGGCGACGACGATATCGCCCTTGATCAATTTGTTAGCCATTGACAGCCTCTCTCTCATTCTCAAAGTCGGGAAAATCTTTTGCGTAGGCGGCGCTGGCGAAACTCTTGGCGCCGATACGCCTGATCGTGTCGATGAAACGCTCCTTCGGGCGCCGGCAGGCCCGGTAATGCTCGACGATGCGTTCGACCGCCGCCGGCACTTCGGCCGCCGGAAACGACGGTCCGATGATCGAGCCGATGGCCGCCTGCGACCCGATAGCGCCGCCCAGCGTGATCTGGTAGCGCTCCTCGCCGTTCTTGTCGACGCCGAGGATGCCGATGGCGCCGACGTGATGATGGCCGCAGGCATTGACGCACCCGGATATGTTGAGCCGCAGTTCGCCGATGTCGGCCAGCGCTGCCCGGTCGGCGAAGCGCGCCTGCACCGCTGCCGCCAGCGGCAGCGAACGGGCATTGGCGAGCCCGCAGAAGTCGCCGCCGGGGCAGGACACGATGTCGGTCAGCAGGCCGACGCTCGGCGTGGCCAGCCCCGCCTTCTTGGCCTCCTGCCAGAGGTTGTAAAGATCGCGCTTGCGCACGTCGGGCAGAATCAGATTCTGGGTCTGGGCAGTGCGCAGTTCACCGAAGGCGAAGCGCTCGGCGAGATCGGCCGCGATGTCCAACTGCTCGGCCGTGGCATCGCCCGGCGCGCGACCGGGCGCCTTCAGGGAAAGCGTCACCGCGACGTAGCCCGGCTGGCGATGCGCATGGGCGTTGGTCTTGACCCAGGCGGCGAATTCCTTGTCGAAACGGCGCGAAAACTCGAAGCGGGAATCGAGCTGCGGCAGCAATTCGTAGTCCGGCGGCGCAAAGTGGGCGGCGATGCGCTCAACTTCGGCATCGGTGAGCGTCTGCGGGCCACCTTGCAGGTGGCGCCACTCCGCCTCGACCTGACGCGCCATCTCGTCGATGCCCAGCGACTGGACGAGAATCTTGATGCGCGACTTGTAAAGATTGTCGCGCCGGCCGTTCAGGTTGTAGACGCGCAGCAGCGCTTCGGCATAGGTCAGCAGATCCCGCCAGGGCAGGAATTCCCGGACCACTTGGCCGAGGATGGGTGTGCGGCCCAGCCCGCCGCCGGCCCAGACGCGAAAGCCGAGCTGGCCTTGACCGTCCCTGACCAGTTCGAAGCCGAGATCGTGGGTGCGAACGCTGGCCGCGTCGTCCGGCCCCCCGGCGAACGCCACCTTGAACTTGCGCGGCAAGGCCACGAACTCGGGATGCAGGGTGGACCATTGCCGAAAGACTTCCGACCACGGCCGCGGATCGGCGACCTCGTCCGGCGCGACGCCGGCCAGCGGATCGGTGGTGACGACGCGAATGCAACTGCCGGAACTCTGGATCGCGTGCATGTCCAGCTTGGCCAATTCGGCGAGGATGTCGGGCACCTGGTCCGTCCGCACCCAGTTGAGTTGCAGGTTGTGGCGCGTGCTGAAGTGGCCGACGCCGCGGTCGTAGGTACGGGTAATCCGCGCCAGCAGGCGCATCTGCCGCGCCGAGACCTGGCCGTAGGGGATGGCGATGCGCAACATCGGATTGTGTCGCTGGTAATACAGGCCGTTTTGCAGACGCAGCGGCCGGAACTGGTCCTCGCTGAGTTCGCCGGCCAGGTAGCGGCGCGTTTGGTCGCGGTACTGGGCGACGCGTTCGGCGACGAGAAGGCGGTCGGTGTCGTTGTAGGTGTACATGGCGGGTTCCTCGCGGTCTCGATGGATATCAGGCGGTGATCAGCTTGCCGCCGGCCAGCACCAGCACGCCGGCCAGGGTGGGACGCAACAGCCGTTCGGGAATGCGGTGCGCAAGGTGGCTGCCGATCAGCACGCCGGGCAGCGAACCGGTCAGCAGCGTCGCTAGCAAGGTCCAGTCGATACTGCCCAGCCACCAATGGCCGAGGCCGGCCACCAGCGTCAGCGGCACGGCATGCGCCAGGTCGGCGCCGACGATGCGGATCGCCGCCAGACCGGGATAGAGCAGCAGCAGCGCCGTGACGCCCAGCGCGCCCGCCCCGACCGAAGTCAGGGCCACCAACGAACCGAGGAGGGCGCCCACCAGCACGGTCGGCCACGCCCGGGTCGACGCCAACGCCACCGGCGTCGACTCGGCACGCCGGCCGCCCCAGGCCAGCAAGCGCTTCCGGAACAGCAGCGCACCGGCCGTCAGCAGCAGGGCGATGCCGAGCACGCTGGCGATGGTTTCCTGGGCGCCCCCGAGGCCGCCGGGCACGAAGTTCGCCACCAGCAGCAAGGTCAGGATCGCCGCCGGCAGGCTGCCGGCGGCCAAGCGACGAACGACCCGCCAGTCGACCCGGCCGTGCCGGGCATGCACCCAGGTGCCGCCCGATTTGGTGATCGCCGCGTAGAGCAGGTCGGTGCCCACGGCGGTGGCCGGCGCCACGCCGAACAGCAGGACCAGCAAGGGCGTCATCAGCGCGCCGCCGCCGACACCGGTGATGCCGACCAGCGCGCCGACGGCGAAACCGGAGAAAACTTGTGCGATGTCCATGAAGAGCCCGATATCCGTGAATTGAGCGATTTCGGCGCATCGTAGCGACTGACTTTCAGCATGAAAAATACTTTATAGTCACATCCATATAACTATCAGCTATATATGAATCTCCAACAATTGCGCTACCTGCACGAGATCGTCCGCCGCGGCCTGAATGTTTCGGAGGCGGCGGCGGCGCTATTCACCTCGCAACCGGGTGTCTCGAAGCAGGTGCGCCTGCTGGAGGAAGAGCTGGGCGTCACGATCTTCGAGCGCAGCGGCAAGCGCCTGACCGGTATCACGGAACCCGGGCGACAGGTGCTCGACATCGTCGTCCGCATGCTCGACGACGCCCGCAACCTGAAGCGGGTCGGCGAGGAATATGCCGGCGAGGCGAGCGGCACGCTGGATGTCGCGACCACTCACACGCAGGCGCGCTACCTGCTTCCGCCCATCGTCAAGCGCTTCATGGAACGCTATCCGCGCGTGCGCCTGCGGCTGCACCAGGGCAATCCGCATCAGGTCGCGGACTGGGTGCTCGACGGCGAAGCCGATCTGGGTATCGCCACGGAAGCGCTGGCCGGCGCACCCGGCCTGGTCACGCTGCCGTGCTACCGCTGGTCGCACATCCTGGTCGCGCCGCGCGGCCATGCCCTGGGCGATGGCCGGCCGGTCACGCTGGCCCGGCTGGCCGAATGGCCGCTGATCACCTACGACCCGACGTTCACCGGCCGCGCCCGCATCGACCAGGCCTTCGAACGGGCCGGCATCGCGCCCAACATCGTGCTCACCGCCGTCGATTCGGACGTCATCAAGACCTATGTCGAACTGGGCCTGGGCATCGGCATCATCGCGGAAATGGCCTTCGATCCCGTGCGCGACGCCGGATTGACCGCCATCGCCTCGGAGCACCTGTTCGAGGCCAGCACGACACGGCTGGGCATCCGGCGCGGCAGCTGGCTGCGCCGGTTCGACTACGATTTCATCGAACTGTTTGCGCCCCGGCTGACCCGGCGCATTGTCGACATGACGCTCAAGGGCGGCGGCGAGGACCCCGGGCTATAGCGGCCCGGCGGCGCGGCGTCATGCGTCGGCCGATCCCTGCGAGGCCCACAGGTGGGCCGCGACGAGGGCGCGCCACGGCGAGAATGCCGACAGCCAGTCCCGCGCCTGCGCTTCGCCGACCTTGTCGGGCGCAGCGAGCAGGCTTTGCAGGCCGCGCCGGACCGCCACGTCGCCGTGCAGCGAGCCGTCGAGCCAGCCGAAGCCCCGGAGCAGCGTGTAATCGACCGTCCAGGGGCCGATGCCGCGCACGGCCAGCAAGCGCTCGCGCGCCAATCCGGCCGGAAGGTCGTCCAGCCAATCGTCGAGCGGCAGCGACCGGTCCATGACCTGTCGCGCAACGGCGCGCAAGGTCGCCACCTTGGCACTGGAATAGCCCGCCAGCCGCAACGTCGCCTCGTCCAGCGCCGCGACCCGGCCGGCATCCGGATAGCAGCACAGCCCGCTCGAGTGCCGTGCGCCGGCCGCGGCCACCAGCTTGCGCCGCGCCGCCACCGCAGCCTTGACGCTGACCTGCTGGCCCGTGACCGCCCAGGTCAGCGCCTCGAACGGCGTCGCCGCGACGGGCACGCGCAGGCCGCGCTTCCGCTCGATCAGCACGGCAAGCTGCGGATGGCGGGAGAACTTCCTTTCGAAGCCTTCGATATCCTGATCCAGGCCCAGCATGCGTCGGGCCAGCCGCTCGAGCGCCGCGTCGTCCGCTGCGCCGGGCCCGCCGTCGACGGCGAGTTCGGCTTCGACGATGCGCGGCTGAAAACGCAAAGTCAGCCGCGCCGGCACGCCGTTCCAGACGATGCCCTTGTCCAGGCGGTCGCCGGCCACCCGCTCCGCCACTTCCTGCGGGTCGCGCCGATGGAAGGCCAGGATGTCGTCCGGCCGGAACCGGCGCGGCAGCGGGATGGCGCAGCGCGACGGGCGGCTCAAGGCGTCAGGCGCCTCGGAATGAGTCGCCGGAGCTGGCGGCCGAACAGACTGCGGAAACCCGGGCTATGGATGCAGGCGCCCCCGGCCAGACCGACCACGCAGCCCAGCGCCGTATCGAGGAAACGCGCCTGCAGCATGACCGCCACCGGTGCGCCGCTGCCGATGCCGCTGGCTTCTCCCAGCAGCAAGGTCAGCGGCGTGATGAACACGACGGCCAGGCCGTAGTGGCGCACCACCAGGGTTTCTATCGCGAAGGTCAGCACGGTCACCAGCAGCGCCACGCCCCAGTGGCCAAAAGGCAGCGACAGCAAGGCCAGCGACAGCAGCAGTCCCAGGGCGGTGCCGGCGATGCGCTGCAATTGCTTGTTCCAGACCGCGCGCAACGACATTTCCTGCATGACCGCCAGGCAGCTCACCGGCACCCAGTAGGGCCGCTCGAGCTGCAATACCTGCGCCAGCGCCAGCGAAATGGCAACGAAGATGCCGATCACGACGGCGTCGACCACCACATTGTCGAAGGTGGCGACCGGCAGGGCCGCCACCGGCTGGGGCGCTTGCCGGCGCAGGATATGGATGCTGTAGAAGAAGGCGATCATCACGGCGAGCAAGCCGCCCATGGCGAACAGCCCGACCCGTCGCGGAATTTCCAGCACATCGCCGGGGGTATAGGCCGCGATCGCCGCCGCCATGATGAAAAACAAGCTGCCCGGCGGCCCGACGCCGTAATAGCGCAGCACCATGGTCGCCAAGATGGTGATGAACGCCAGCAGCAGCGCGATCAGCGGCGGAAAGAACTGGCTCATCACCCCCAGCGCATAGCAGGCGGTCATGCCGAAAGCGCAGGCCATGAGCCAGACCATGCGGTGATGCAGCGGCGTGCGCGGCATATAGACGAAAACCAGTCCGCCCAGCGACGAGATCAAACCGTAATCGAGGCGGCCGAACCAGGCGCCGATCATGAGCGGCACGCCGGAGGCCAGCGCGGCGCCGAACGGCATTTGCCAACGGCGATCGCTGGCCTTGACGGCGGTGAGCTGGCGCCATTCCGAGCGCATCAGCGCCAGGAAGCGGGTCCAGGCATCTCCGATACTCAAGGGCGGGCCCCGGCTGCGGCCGACTGGAAAACCGGAGCGCTCACGAGGCGGCGCCGTCGAATCGGCTGCCGACCGCGATGGGCAGTCCGCGCAGCAGATCGGCCACCGGCAGGCGCTTGCCGCCTGGCTTCTGGGCCTCGCCGACGCGGAGCAGGCCCTCGCCGCAGGCGATGACGACCCCCCGGCCGTCGGCGGACACCACCGTGCCCGGCGCGCCGGTGCCCGCTTCGGCCACCGCGCTCCAGAGCTTGACGACAACGCCATCGACCACGCCGGCGGCGCCGGGGAACGGGTCGAAAGCCCGGATGCGGCGCGCCAGTTCGGCCGCCGGCCGCTTGAAGTCGAGCAGGGCCTCGGCCTTGTCGATCTTGCTGGCGTAGGTGACGCCCGCCGCCGGCTGCGGCACCAGCGACCATTGATCGACGCGCCGCAGGGCGTCGACGACCAGCCGGGCACCGAGCGCGGCCAGCTTGTCATGCAGCCTTGCCGCATTGTCGTCCGGCGCGATCGGCAAGCTTTCGCTCAACAGCATGGGGCCGGTATCCAGGCCCGCATCCATGCGCATGATGGTCACGCCGGTTTCGCGGTCGCCGGCTTCGATGGCGCGCTGGATCGGCGCGGCGCCGCGCCAGCGCGGCAGCAGCGAGGCATGGATATTGATGCAGCCGAAGCGCGGGATGTCGAGCACCGCTTGCGGCAGGATCAAGCCGTAGGCGGCGATGACCAGGATGTCGGGCGCGGCGGCGGCGATGGCCTGGTGCGTCACCGGGTCCTTCAGCCGCGCCGGCTGGTAAACGGCGATGCCCCGTTCGAGCGCCAGCTGCTTGACACGGCTGGACTGCAGCTTCTGACCGCGACCGGCGGGACGATCGGGCTGGGTGAGCACCAGCGGCACCTCGAAGCCGGCATCGAGGATCGCCTGCAGTGCCGCGCGGGCAAATGCCGGCGTGCCGCCGAAGCTGACTTTCACGCGGTTATCCGCGCTTTCTTGGCCAGCTTGGCCTTGATGCGGTTCTGCTTGAGCATCGACAGATATTCGACGAACACCTTGCCCTGGAGATGATCCATTTCATGCTGGACGCAGACGGCCAGGAGATCTTCCGCGTCGAGCTCGAACGGCTGGCCGTCGAGGCCGAGCGCGCGTACCCTGACCTTCTGCGAGCGCTTGACCGTCTCGTAGACGCCCGGGACCGACAGGCAGCCCTCCTCGCCTTCGCATTCGCCTTCGCGGGCGAGGATTTCCGGATTGATCAGGGTCAGCAGCTTCGACTTTTCCTCGGAAACGTCGATGACGATCACCTGCTCGTGCACATTCACCTGGGTCGCGGCAAGGCCGATACCGGGCGCCTCGTACATGGTTTCGGCCATGTCGGCCGCCAGTTTGCGGATGCGATGGTCGACCCGGGCCACCGGCTTCGCCTTGGTGTGGAGCCGGGGATCGGGATAGCGCAAAATGGGCAATAAGGCCATAAAAGAACTGCTGATATGATTGTTGCCTACAGATTTCGCCGGCAGAATCGATAATGATGAAGCCGTTTCGCCGGCATCAACGAAGGATTCAGGCCATGCGACGCATTATATCCGCGCTGTTTACCTGCATTTCAACCATGGCAAGCACGTGGGCGTTCGCGCAGGACGCCCGGCCGCTGGAGCTGGCCGCCGACGCGCCGGACCGTCATATCGTGGTCAAGGGCGACACGCTCTGGGGCATTTCCGGCAAGTTTCTCAAGGATCCCTATCGCTGGCCGGAAATCTGGCGACTGAACGACGAGCAGATCCGCAATCCGCACCGCATCTATCCCGGCCAGGTGGTGGTGCTGGACCGCAGCGGCGGCGATCCCCAGCTCAAGCTCGGCACGCTGATCAAGGCGGAGCCGAAGATTTACTCGGACGCCGACAAGGAAGCGATTCCGGCAATTCCGCAGAACGTCATCGAGCCTTTCCTGACCCAGCCGCTGGTGGTCGAGGACGGCATGCTCGACAAGTCGCCGCGCATCGTCGCCACCCAGGAAAACCGGGTGAATGTCGGCGCCGGCAACAATATCTACGTCCAGGGCATCAACCGGTCGGCCACCAAGCTCTGGCAGATCTACCGTCCGGGCGCGCCGCTCAAGGATCCCGACACCGGCGAAGTGCTCGGCCGCGAAGCCGTCTACCTCGGCACGGCGCGGCCCGTGCACGACGGCGGCGAAGGCGAAGCGACGACGCTGGAGGTCATCACCGCCAAGCTGGAAATCGGCCGCGGCGACAGCCTGGTGCCGGCAGCCCGGCCGGAAATCATCAGTTACGTGCCGCACGCGCCGAACAAGCGGCTTCAGGGTCGCATCATCAACATTTACGGCGGCGTCGGCGAAGCGGGCCGTCATTCCATCGTCAGTCTCTCTCGCGGCAAGAACGACGGCCTGGAGCAGGGCCACGTGCTGGCGATCTATCGCACGGGTTCGATGGTCACCAATCGCTTCGAGCCGGACAAGCCCGAATCGATCCGGCTGCCGGACGAGCGGTTCGGCCTGTTGTTCGTGTTCCGCGTGTTCGACCGCGTGTCCTACGCGCTGATCATGGAAAGCGCGCGGCCGGTCTACCCCGGCGACACCGTCCGGACACCCTGAGTCCCCAGGGCGTGACCGTCGACGTCACGCTGCGCGACTGGCTGCGCCTGACGCTGATTCCCGGCGTCGGCGGCGAAAGCCGGCGCCGGCTGCTCAAGGCCTTCGGCCTGCCGGAAGCGATTTTTTCCGCCAGCGCCGGCGCCCTGCGCGCCGTGGTCGGCGCCACCCTCGCCGAGCGGCTGCTGGCCCACGACTGCGAGCGCGAGATCGACGCCGCGCTCGAATGGACGGCCCGGCCGGGCAACCACATCGTCACCCTTGCCGACGCCGCCTATCCGCAGGCGCTGCTCGATGCCGCCGATCCGCCGGTACTGACTTTCGTCAAGGGCCGCCTCGAACTGCTCAACCGGCCGTCGCTGGCGATCGTCGGCAGCCGCAATGCCACCAAGCAAGGCGAAGCCACCGCCGAAGCCTTCGCCGCCATCTTGTCCGGCGCCGGCCTGACCATCGTCAGCGGACTGGCGCTGGGCATCGACGCCGCCGCGCATCGCGGCGCCCTCGCCGGTCGCGGCTCGACGGTCGCCGTGGTCGGCACCGGCGCCGACCGCATCTATCCGTCGGGCAACGAGCCCCTGGCGCGGGCGATCGCCGAACAGGGCGTGGTGCTCAGCGAATTTCCGCTCGGCACGCCGGCCGTGGCCGCCAATTTTCCGCGCCGCAACCGCATCATCGCCGGCCTGAGCCGCGGCTGCCTGGTGGTCGAGGCGGCGGAGCGCAGCGGCTCGCTGATCACCGCCCGGCTGGCGGCCGAAAACGGCCGCGACGTGTTCGCCATCCCCGGCTCCATCCATTCGCCGCTGTCCAAGGGCTGCCACAAGCTGATCAAGCAGGGCGCCAAGCTGGTCGAGCGGGCGGAAGACATCCTGGAGGAGCTGCGCTGGGAATCCGTGGTGGCCGCCGCGCCGGTCGCGGGCACGGCGCCGGCCGATCCGGAAGCCTCGCGGCTTTTGGACGCGATGGGCTACGATCCTTGCCATCTCGATGTCATGGTGGAACGCACCGGCTTGACGGCGGAGCAACTGCTTGCGATGCTGCTGCCGTTGGAATTGGATGGCCATGTCGCCCCGCTGCCGGGCGGCCGCTATCAGCGCATCCCCCAACGCGCTGCCTAAATGACCGCAAGAGATTGATCATGTTCGATATTCTGGTTTACGTGTTCGAAAACTACCTGCCGGAAGCCTGTCCGGAACCGGGCGCCTTGGCGCGCAAGCTCTCGGCGGTCGGCTTCGAGGAAGAGGAGATCTCGGCGGCCCTGCACTGGCTGGCCGGCCTGGACGAACTGCAACAGCGGCAGCACTTCCATCGCCAGCCGCAAGCGGGTACGCAACGCTTCTTCGACAGCGTCGAACTGGCCCGGCTGCCGGCCGATTGCCGCGGCTACCTGGCGTCGCTCGAGCAGGCCGGCGCCATCGACGCGGAAACGCGGGAAATGATCGTCGAGCGCGCCATGGCCGTGGAAAGTCCCGACAATCCGACGGTGTCGCTGGCCAAGTTCAAGGTCATCGTCTTGATGGTGATGTGGCGGCGCGAGCTGTCCCTGGACAATCTGGTCTTCGCCGATCTGCTCGACGAGGACGACGAGGACAACCCGCCGCTGATGCACTGACTTGCCAGCGCCTGCGGCCGGCGCTTATGATGCCGCGCTCATTCCGGTCGCCCCGCCATGTCGAAACAACTGATCATTGCCGAGAAGCCCTCCGTCGCCCAGGACATCGCCCGGGCATTGGGCGGGTTTACCCGCGAGGGCGACTACTTCGAGAGCGACGACTACGTGCTTTCGTCGGCGATCGGCCACCTGCTGGAACTGGCGGTGCCCGAGGAATACGAGGTCAAGCGCGGCAAATGGACTTTCACCCACCTGCCGGTGATTCCGCCGCGCTTCACCCTCAACCCGATCGACAAGACCGCCGACCGCCTGAGGCTGCTGACGCGGCTGATCAAGCGCAAGGACGTCACCGGCCTGGTGAACGCCTGCGACGCGGGACGCGAAGGCGAACTGATCTTCCGCTACGTCGTTCAGCACGCGCTGACCGAGAAGACCGCCAAGCCGATCCGCCGGCTGTGGCTGCAATCGATGACGGCATCGGCGATCCGCGACGGTTTCGCCCATCTGCGCACCGACAGCGAAATGCTGCCGCTGGCCGATGCCGCCCGCTGCCGCTCGGAAGCCGACTGGCTGGTCGGCATCAACGGCACGCGCGCCATGACCGCCTTCAACTCGCAGGAAGGCGGCTTCTACAAGACCACGGTCGGCCGCGTGCAGACGCCGACGCTGGCCATCCTGGTCGAGCGCGAGAGCCGCATCAAGGCGTTCGTGCCGCGCGACTACTGGGAAGTCGAGGGGGAGTTCCAGGCCGTGGCCGGCACTTATCGCGGCCGCTGGTTCGACGAGAAGTTCAAGAAGTCCGACGATGAGCACGCCAGGGCGGAGCGGCTTTGGGAACAGGCCAAGGCCGAGGCGATCCGCAAGCAGTGCCTGGGCAAGCACGGCGAAGTCACCGAGGAAAGCAAGCCGAAGACGGAGCTGTCGCCGCTGCTGTTCGATCTGACCAGCCTGCAGCGCGAGGCCAACGGCCGTTTCGGTTTTTCGGCGCGCAACACGCTGGGGCTGGCGCAGGCGCTCTACGAGAAACACAAGGCGCTGACCTACCCGCGGACCGATTCGCGCCACTTGCCCGAGGACTACCTCGGCACGGTCAAGGAAACGCTGAAAAGCCTGGGCGCGGCCTACGCGCCCTATGCACCCTTTACCGCGGAGATCGCCAAGAACGGCTGGGTGCATCCGAACAAGCGCATTTTCAACAATGCCAAGGTAAGCGATCACTTCGCCATCATCCCCACCGGCGCGGCACCCAAGCACCTGACCGAGCCGGAGCAGAAGATCTACGACCTGGTCACCCGGCGCTTCCTGGCCATTTTCTACCCGGCGGCCGAATACAACATCACCACGCGCATCACGCGGGTCGAGAAGGAAGCGTTCAAGACCGAGGGCAAAGTGCTGGTCACGCCCGGCTGGCTGTCGGTGTACGGCAAGGAAGCGCAGACCGACGAGGAAAACCCGAACCTGCCGCCGCTGGAAAAACAGGAGCGCGTCTGGGCCAAGGACGTCGAAGTCAAGGCCAAGCAGACCCAGCCGCCAGCGCGCTTCACCGAAGCGACGCTGCTGACGGCCATGGAAGGCGCCGGCAAGCTGGTCGATGACGAGGAACTGCGCGAGGCGATGTCCGAGCGCGGCCTGGGCACGCCGGCGACGCGCGCCGCCACCATCGAGGGCCTGATCGCCGAGGAATACCTGCATCGCAACGGCCGCGAGCTGCAGCCGACCGCCAAGGCCTTCTCGCTGCTGTTTGCGCTGGAAAAGCTCGGCGTCGACGAGATCCGCTCGCCGGAACTGACCGGCCTGTGGGAGTGGAAGCTCAAGGAAATGGAGCACGGCCGCCTCGGCCGCGACGAATTCATGAAGCACATCACCGAGCAGACGCAGGTGATGGTCGACCGCATCAAGAAAGGCGATCTGCCCGAGGGCACTTTCGGCGTGCTCAAGACGCCCTGCCCGCGCTGCGGCGGCGAGCTGCGCGAAACCTACAAGCGCTTCGAGTGCGCCAAGTGCGACTACAAGCTGTGGAAAGTGGTCGCCAGCCGCCAGTGGGAGCCGGAAGAGATCGAGGAACTGCTCCAGAAGCGCGTCATCGGTCCGCTGCAGGGTTTCCGCAGCAAGATGGGACGCGCCTTCGCGGCGATGATCAAGCTCAACGGCGAGCAGATGCCCGAGTTCGATTTCGGCAACGCCGAAGGCGAAGGGGAAGGCGAAGAAGTCGACTTCTCCGGCCAGGAGCCGCTCGGCCCTTGTCCGAAATGCCGCGCCAAGGTGTTCGAGCACGGCATGGCCTACGTCTGCGAGAAGGCGGTCGGCGCCGCCAAGTCCTGCGACTTCCGCTCCGGCAAGGTGATCCTCCAGCAGGAAGTCTCGCGCGCCGAGATGACCCGGCTGCTCGAATCGGGCAAGACGAGCCTGCTCAAGGGCTTCATCTCCAACCGCACGCGCAAGAAGTTTTCCGCCTATCTCACGCGCGGCGCCGACGGCAAGGTCGGCTTCGAATTCGAAGCCCGGGCGCCGAAAACACCCAAGGCGGCGACGGGCGCGCCGGCGGCTGCCAAAGTCAGTGACGGCGATACGCCGCCTGCAACGAAAACGCCGGCCGCCAAGCCGGCGCGCAAGGCCGCCCCCAAGAAGGCGGCCAAGAAAGCGGCCGCGGCGAAATAATCAGGCCGCCGCGGCTTCGCAATTCACTTCACGACGAACTTCTGGGTGCCTACCGAAGCGCCGCCCAGGAAGATCTCGACCTGGTAATCGCCCGCCGGCCAGCCGCCCGGCTTGCTGATGTGGAACTCGCTGGTGGTTGGGCCGGCCAGCTTGAGCTCCTGCACCGTTTCGTTCACCTGGGCGACCTTGTCGCCCTTGTGATAGGTCCAGACCGCCTTGAGGCTGGCATCGCCGCTGCCAATCGATTCGACGACGGCATAAATGGTGTCGGCCGGTGCGAAGCCGGTCATCGGCGCGGCGGCCTTCTTGTCGGCGCCGATCTGGTTGGCCAGCACCACCTGCTTGACCGATACCGGCACGTTCACCAGATCGGGGGCCGGCGCCACGGCGACCGGCGCGGGGGCGGGTGGCGGCGGCGGTGGCGGCGCCTCTTTCTTGCCGCAAGCGGCGATAACCATCGAAGCCATGGCGGCGACAAGGGACCATCGGGACATAAATTTCATTATCGAGCCTTTCGAATAGTGACGAATCAAAGCGGAATCTTGATTTGCTGGCCAGGAAAGATCTTGTTGGGATCCTTGATCTGATCCTTGTTGGCCTCGAAAATTTTCGGCCAGTCGTTGGCGTTGCCGTACTCGCGCTTGGCTATCTTGGAGAGGGAATCCCCAGAGGCGATGGTGTACATCTTGAAGGTGGCCTCGGTCTTGGCGGCCGTGCTCGACGCACCGCCGACGACATCCGAAAAATCGGGCATGTCGTTGCCTGCGTTGCTGTTGCCCATGCGCATACTCCTTTCGTGCTGATTGAACGCTTGTCCCCGGATCGGGGCTCCCCACTCTGCACCATATGCGGACGTCCTGGCAAGCCCCCGGCGAACTGTCACAGAAATTTGCATTCGTCCGCGCGGTCTACGGGCCCTCGGATGACAACGCGGACCCGGCCGAATCGTTATACTTGCGCGCGTCGCCTTCGTCCCGCGCTGAAAGGATCATCATGGGTATCGTCTGGACCATCGTGCTGGGTTTCGTCATCGGCATCGTCGCCAAGCTGCTGCACCCGGGCAAGGAGAACATGGGCTTCATCATGACCATCGTTCTGGGCATCGCCGGTTCTTTCCTCGCGGGTATCGTCGGCCAGTTCATGGGCTGGTACCACGCCGGCGAAGGCGCGGGCTTCATCGCCTCGGTCATCGCGGCCATCATCCTGCTCGTGATCTACGGCAAGATCAAGCAGGGCTCGACGCCAACGCAGTAAGCCACCTCCCATGGACATCGTCCAGTCGGTCGCCCTCGCGGGCGGACTGGCCTGGGCCAGCGGCATACGCCTCTACGCGGTGTTGTTTACCGCAGGGATGCTCGGCCGCTTTGGCTATCTGCAGTTGCCGGCCAGCTTGCAGGTGCTCGAGAACCCGCTGGTGCTGGGCGTCGCCGGCGTCATGCTGACGATCGAGTTTCTCGCCGACAAGATCCCGGCTGTCGACAGTTTCTGGGACGGCATCCAGACCTTCATCCGCATTCCCGCCGGCGCGCTGCTGGCGGCGCTGGCACTGGGCGACCACGATCCGGCGCTGATGATCGCCGCCGGCCTGCTGGGCGGCACGCTGACAGCCGGCACGCACGCGGCCAAGGCGGCCGGCCGCGCCCTGATCAATACCTCGCCGGAGCCGTTTTCCAACATCACCGCCTCCTTGGGCGAGGATGCGATGGTGGCAACGGGACTGTTCGCCGCATTCAACTATCCGGTCCTTTTTCTTGTCCTGCTCGGTATCTTCATCGTGCTGCTGATCTGGTTGCTGCCCAAGGTGTTCCGGGGCCTGCGGCTGGTGTTCGACCGGCTGTTCACCCGCACCAGCGACGAAACATGGTAGCCCGCCCGACCGACAAGCTGCACGAACTGGTATCGTTTCTTGACGGCCTCGCCGAGCCGCGCATCGTCATGGACGACCGCTATCGCATCGTCGCCGCCAATGCCGCCTACACGCGCGAGTTCGGGGGTGGCGGGCCGGTGGTCGGCCGGCTTTGCTACGAGGTCTCGCACCGCTTCAACGCGCCCTGCGACCAGTCCGGCGAATCCTGCCCCTTGCTGGGCTCCCGCGAAGATGGGCATAGCCGGCGCGTGTTGCATCTGCATCAGACGCCGCGCGGCGAGGAGCATGTCGATGTCGAAACAACGCCGGTGCGCGACGATTCCGGCCGCATCCGCTATTTCGTCGAAACGATGCGCGTGGTGCGCCATGCCAGCAGCCGGCCGGCGGCGCAGGGGCTGGTTGGACGTTCGCCGGCCTTCACGCGCATGCTCGGGCTGGTCACACGCGCCGCACCCTCGGAAGCCACGATCATGCTGCTGGGCGAAACCGGCACGGGCAAGGAACTCGTCGCCCGCGTGATTCACGAGGCCAGTCCGCGCGCCGAGGGGCCGTTCGTCGCCGTGGATTGCGCCGGTCTGACGGAAACGCTGTTCGAATCGGAACTGTTCGGCTATGAAAAAGGCGCCTTCACCGGTGCCGCGCACCGCAAGCAGGGCCTGGTTGAAGCGGCATCGGGAGGAACTTTGTTCCTTGACGAAATCGGCGAGTTGCCACTTTCGCTTCAGGTCAAGCTGCTGCGCCTGCTGGAAACCAGCACTTACCGGCGCGTCGGCGGCGTCGATGCCTTGCGCGCCGACTTCCGCCTGGTGTCCGCCACCCACCGGAACCTCGAAGCGATGGTAGCGAACGACACATTCCGCCGCGACCTCTATTTCCGGATCAACACCTTCCCCGTGCGCACGCCCTCGCTGCGCGAGCGGCCCGAGGACCTGCCGCTGCTGGTGGAATCGCTGCTCGCCCGCGTCGCGCCCCAACGCACGCTGCGCCTGACGCCGGCGGCGCTGGCGCAATTGTCGGCGATGCGTTTCGAAGGCAATATCCGGGAACTGCGCAACCTGCTCGAGCGCGCCAGCCTGCTCGCGGACGGCACCGAGATCGAGCCGCGCCATCTGGCGAACGTCGACGACGCGCCGCCGACCGGCGACCGGCCGCCGCCGATGCCGCAGTGGCGCACCCTTGACGAGAACGAGCGCGACTACCTCGCTTGGGCGCTGAAGCATCACCAAGGAGATCGCGCTTCGCTCGCGCACCGGCTGGGTTTGAGTGAGCGGACTCTTTTCCGCAAACTGCGCGAACTCGGCCCGTGATCCGCCACGCCTCGCGGCGTGGCGGGTCTCCTACAAACCTTGCCTGTGAATGTCGCGCAGGCTCTGCGCCATGCGCGCCGCGATCACCGAGACGAGCCGCAGTCCTTCCTGCACGCCCGGATCGCTCAACAGCTTGACCAAGCCTCCGATGCCGCCGCTCGCCGGAGGCGCGGTGGCCAGTTCCCGGCTGGCGTGGGTAAAGGCATTGGAAAGGCAGACGAGAAAGCGCTGATTTACCGGACGATCCATTTCCCGCAGCAGATGGGTGAACCCTTCGTTGCGGGTCAGGCGATCCAGCAGGTTGATGCCCTCCGAGAAGGCCGAAGCCAGCCTATTGACCATGTCATCCGTCAGGGCGTCCTGGGCGGAGGTAACGAGGTGCGCAAACTCGGTCAGCCGCTGCAAGTCGCCGTCATTGGCTGGAAGGGGATTGGGAGTCTCGGTCTGGGTGCTCATGATGTGGTCTCTTCAGAGTAGGCCGCGTACGCTTGTCCAATACATCTGGTTGTAGGACAGCTTGAACCAGTGCATCGGCTTGGAAGGTGGCTTGAGATCGGGCGGGGTCTCGTAGTCGAACATCGAATAGGTCGCCCGGTCGCGACCGGCCTCGATGAAACAATAGATTTTCCCGTCGTAGTCGCGCACCGGCGCGCCGATCTTGATGATCGAGGCAATGTTCTCGGCGAGCACTTCGGCCTGGAAATGGGCCGCCGAGCCGGTCTTGCTCACCGGCAGGTTGGTGGTGTCGCCAACGACATACACGTTGTCGTGGCCCTTCATGGCCAGGCTGTGCCGGTCGGTCGGAATCCAGCCGCCCTCGCCGAGGTTGTCTCGTTCGATCACTTCCATGCCCCGGTGTTGCGGCACGACGATCAGGAGATCGTATTCGACATCGATGCCTTCCTCGCTCTTGAGTATCTTGTTCTTGGCGTCGACTTCTTTGATGTTGAAGAGCGTTTCGTACTCGATGCCTATGCTGTCAAACTCGGGCTTGGCCCACTTGGCGACGGCTTCAATCGTGTGAATGCGGCCGATCGGATAGTAGTATTTCAAATGCACCTTGTCGCGAATCCCGCGCGCCTTGAAGTAATCGTGCAGCGAGAACATGAGCTCCACCGGGGCGACCGGGCATTTGTGCGGTACGCCGATCGCCACGGCGATGCGTCCGCCCTGGAATTCGCGCAAGCGCTTGTACAACTTGACCGCCGACGCCTCGGTGTAGAAGAACTCGGCGCCCTCTGTAAGCCCCGGGGTTTCGTCCGGCACGATGCGCGAACCGGTGGCGATCACCAAGATATCGTAGCTGTGGATTCTCCCCGCCTCGGTCATCACCTGGTTCTTGTCCAGCATGAACTGCTTGACCGGATCGACATGGAAGTCGATGGTCGGCTCGAGCAGGCTGGCCTGATCCCGATAAAGCTGGTCCGGCGTCATCTGGCCAAATGCCACATACAGAAGCCCCGGCTGATACATGTGCCGATCCGATGCCGAGAGCATCGTCAGCTGTACCTTGCCCGAGCGCGTTTCCGCCGTTAGCCGGCGGGCGAGATTGTTGGCCACGATGGTTCCCGCCGTGCCGCCACCGACTACTAAGATTTTCATTTCACCCTCCTGTCCTCAGGTCTTTCTGCTTAGCTTCGATTTCCGGTCGGCCATCCCGGGCTGCGGCGGCGACAACCCGCCCAGGCCCTACTTGGCTTTGCGAACCTTGATATGCCAGACGTTATCGATCTGCTCGCTGCTGATCAGCTCATGCCCGACCTTGGCGATCCATTCCGGCACGTCATTGACCGAGCCCTTGTCGGTCGACAGCAACTCGAGCTCGTCGCCGACACTGGCGCGCTTCATGTAGCTGATCAGCTCCATGAGCGGTCCGGGGCAGAATGTGTCGCGCGCATCGATGATTCTGGGTTCACTCATGGTGGCATCCTCCGTTCAAGTGATTGGCCCCAATCGGCAACATGCCGATCAGAACGTTAACATCTGGGCACCTTCGGCATCGCTCAGAAATCGGGTCAGGCCGGTCGGCGGGCCGAGTTCCGGATCGAGTTCTTCCGTCGAAACCTTCAGCAAGTCGATCGCCATCGAACAGGGCAACAGCCTAGCGTCCCCGAGTTCAGCCGCATACTTGAACAGCTGCTTGAACGAAGGCACGCCGCCGTCCTCTTGCATGAGCACGCCGAAGGAGCCTTCCACCGGCGCTGCCGTCGCATAGCCCTTGACGAAGTACGGCAAGGCATTCATCGAGAAGAACACTGAAACCTCGTCGCCGGACGCAGCGGCGACCGAGGCGATCATCGCGGCCATCTGCAGTTTTTCTCGGGTACCCGAAACGCATACGATGTGAATCTTTCTAGACATGGTGCTCTACTCTCCGTCGTTCCGGCATCCGTCCGGCGATGCCTTGCAAAGAAAACTAGCCCTGCGGTTGGCGCTGCGTCAGCCAACCCGGCGCCTCTACCACTTCTTCGAAACCACCGACTTCAGCGCCTGATTACGAAGCGTCAGGTCGGCGACGGCCAGCTTGAGGCGCCGGTTCTCCTCCTCGAGCTTGAGGATGTACTTCTCGGACGACAGTTTGCCGTCCACCGGGTCGCCGGGCCGGTCCTGAACCGTCTTTCCCGATTCCGGCAAAGCGCCTGATGTCTTTTCCGCCTTGGCGGAAACTCGGGTCCTCACTGTCGTTGCGCCTGCCAATTGCCTCTCCCCCGGATCTTTCGTCTTGGTCCCGGGCTATCGATCGGGTTCCCGACCATCGCCCGCTTCTCTGGCCGTCACTGCTTGTGCCAGCTGAAACGCTTGATCAACATGAGCAAGCTCGCGTCGATGACATAACCCACCGCCCCGATGACCAGAATCATCGCCATCAGGTGGTCGTATTCCAGGGACTCGCGGGCATCCTCGATCGTGTAACCGAAGCCGGACGTGACCCCCAGGAACTCCGCTGGAACCAGTACGATCCAGGCCACGCCCACGGCAAGCCGGATGCCGGTGAGCACATCGAAGGTGATTGCCGGCAGGATGATTTGCGTAACGATGTGCCACGGCTTGGCGCCAAGGTTCCTCGCCACCTTGAACCAGGCCGGATCGACCTTGGCCAGACCCGCCGCCGTGGAAAAAATTACCGGCCAGACCGAAGCAATGGCGATCAGGAAGATAATGGCCGGATCCCAGCCCGCGAACATGATGACGGCGATCGGCTCCCAGGACAGCGGACTGATCATGCGCATCAACTGGAACGGCGAGTTGCTGAGGTCGCGAAAGCGCTTGCTCCGCCCCATGACGATGCCGATCGGTACGCCGATGGCGATGGCAATCAGCAGCCCGATTCCCAATCGATAGCCGCTCGTCCAGAGGGCGTTCGCGATCAGCCCGCTTTCCCACATCTTGCCCAGCGACTTGAATGCCGGAATGGGCCCGAACGCCGCCCAGTGCGAGGCCGCCGGATCGAGGGTGGCGAGATAGATCGCCAGCCACCAGAGGGCGAAGAGGATCGTCAGGCCCGCGAAAAAGTTGATCAGGCCGTTCGCAGTACCCTTGAGAACGCCGCCCGAGGGTTGAATCGCCGTAGCTGCGGTGCCGTCGCGCATTAGATATCTCCTCGGTGCCAGCTAAAGCGCCGCAACAGGAATACGCAGCAGGTGTCGAGCAGATAGCCGATGATCCCGATGGTCAGCACCATGGCCGTCAGATGATGGTAGGACAAGGTTTCGCGGGCATCCTTGATCGCGTAACCGAGGCCGGACGTGACGCCCAGCATTTCCGCCGGAACCAGAACCACCCACGCGATGCCCAGCGCCAGGCGGATGCCCGTGAAAATGTCGAAGCTGATCGCCGGCATGATGATCTACGTCAGCATCTGTACCGGCTTCGCCCCGAGGTTGCGCGCCACCTTGAACCAGGCGGGGTCGACTTTGGCAAGTCCGGCGGCGGTCTGGAACATGATCGGCCACACCGAGGCAACCGCGATCAGAAAGATGATCGACTGATCCCAGGCGGGAAATACGAAAACGGCAATCGGCATCCAGGACAGCGGGCTGATCATGCGCAAGAACTGGAACGACGAATTGCTCAGTTCACGAAACCGCTTGCTCCGGCCCATGACGATGCCGATGGGGACGCCGATGGCAGCAGCGATGAGCAAGCCGCCGCCCAGCCGATAACCGCTGGCGACGATCGCCTTTTGCAGCTTGCCAAGACTCCAAAGCTCCGGGAATGCCTGGAGCGTAGGCAGAAGCCCGAAGCCCGCAAAACTCTGCGTCTTCGGATTGGCGGCAATCAGATAGCCGCCCAGCCACCAGATCGCCGCCAGAATGGCCAAGCCCAGCGAGAAATTCACGACCCCGCGCGTCGCCGCCTGGGCGGCACGCGAGGTCAGCGAACCGGTCAGCGCAGCGTTGACGGGCATTGCGCTTCCGCTCATACGTCGATGACTTCCACGCGGGTGAAGGGATCGCCCGTCTTCGGCACGCTGCGATCATTCCTCCACTTCGGGTTGGCCTCGAGCGCCTTCTTGATGAACGCATAGTTCACAAGATCGTTCGCCACGAAATCCGGCTTGAGCGGCTTGAGGAAATCCTCGTCGCCGGTAATCACCGTATTTTTCAGGTCGGCAACCACCAATTCCGTCGCCGAGCGATACGGCCATCCCTGGAAGTTGATGCGGTCGATGCCCCAGTCGAGGTGTTTGATCGCGCTTGGGCTTGCCGCATACGGGATGTCGTAGAGCATGATCGCCCGCTTGACCACCTCCTTCGGGAATGGCAGATAGCCCTTGCCATCCTTCGACAACATTTCGGACATGGCTTCGCGGTTCTCATGGAGGTGAATCTGCGCCTCGACGATCGCGTTATGCACCCCCTGCGCCCAGGCCGCGCGCGCCGGATCCATGGTATCGGCCTCGTGCATGACGACGACGCAGCAGGGATGGCCCTTCCATACGTCGCCCGTGAACCGCAGCATCTTGCCGCCCGCGCGGATTTCCCCCAGGGCATTGAATGGCTCGGCGACGCAGTAGCCGTCGATCGTTCGGGCGGCAAGCGCGGGAGGCATGTCCGGCGGATTCAGAACGATGAAGTTGCACTCGTTCGGGGCGAGCTTGGCATCTTGCGGGCGAATCACCGGCGTGATGCCGGCCGACTTCATGATCTTTTGGGAAATGATGTTATGGATCGAATACCAGTAGGGCACGGCGAATTGCTTGCCGCCGAAGTCTTTCGGCGAGTTGATGCCCGAATCCTTGTGCACGATCATGCCGGAACCATTCGTATGGTTCCAAGCCGTGACCTTCACGGGGAATTTGTTGTTGTAACGCATCCAGATCGGGATCGGGATGAGCATATGCGTCAGGTTGGTGCGATGAGACGAGAACGCCTCGACCAGCGGCGACCAGCCGCGAATCAGCGTCGGCGGGACCGACTCGAGTCCGTGCTTCTTGAAGAAGCCCATTTCGTGCGCAACGAGCAAGGCCGAGGCATCGGTAATCGGGATATAGCCGATGCGAACCACCGGGTCCCATTTTTTTTCCTGGGCGAAGGTCGCCGCAGACGGCACCAGGCCGCCCAATGCCGCGAGGCCGCCCATCTTGAGGATTTCCCGCCGGCTGACGCCCGAGCCGAAGATGCCGCTGAAAAGCAGATCGTGCTCCTCGACGAGCTTGGGGTCATTGATGCCATCCCCGTGCTTCTTGAAATCCAATTGCGGCTCGATGGATGAATCGTGATGAACGTGGATTCGGTCACTGCACAATTTGCACATCATCAGTCTCCTTGGGTTATGTTGCGCCAGCCTTTTCCCGACCGGATAAATCGCTGCCCCTTCTCCTACGCAATGCCCGAAATCGCTTCTTCCTCCATCTCTTGAGCCGCCGAGCCGGAAATCTGGGCAGCCGCATGAAACGCATCCATCAAGCGCGCGCGCATGCTCTGTACCGCGGGGTCCTGACGCTGTCGAGGGTCGGCCAGGTCGACTTGGAACTCATGGACGATCTTGCCGGGCGCCCCCGCCATGATCAGCGCCCGGTCGGCCATCAGCACGGCTTCGTCGATATCGTGGGTGACGATGATCAGGTTGAACCCCAAGCGCTTGGCGATCGACCGGACATCGCGTTGTAGCGATGCCCGCGTAAACGCATCCAATGCCGAAAAAGGTTCGTCCAGCAACAACAGCTCCGGCTCCATGACCAGAGACCGTGCCAAGGCGACGCGTTGCTGCTGGCCGCCCGAGAGATCCTGCACGTTGGTTTCCGCATAGTCCGACAACTCGACCAGCCTGAGCGCCTCGGCCACGCGCTCGGCTTTTTCCTTCTCTGGCCAGCCTGCGAACCGAAGGCCTATGCCGACGTTCTGGGACACTTTCATCCATGGAAACAGATGAGGCGCCTGGAACATCATCACCCAGCGCGACGACGGACCATCGACCGTCTTGCCATCAAACTGGATGCTGCCTTCGGTGGGCCGGTTGAGGCCGGCGATGATATGCAGCAGCGTAGACTTGCCGCAGCCGGAACGCCCAATGATCGCCAGCGCCTCGCCGCGTTGTGATTCGAGCCTGAGATTGCTGAAGGTAGGCTTCCCGCGCGTGCTGTAGCGGTAGCCGAGTCCCTGAATATTGATGTTTACGCCGCGAATCGACACCGTATGGTTCTCCCTAGGCAAACTCGATCCGACCGCCGGCGGGGTCGCGGCGGCCCTCGCGAGCACCGCGGACTCCTGCATCGGCAGATCGCCACCAGCCAACAACGCAAGACTTCAACTTGGACAGAACCGCCATGGCGCCCCAAGGAACGCCATGTCAGGCGCACACCGTCAAAATCACCCGCTAGCCATCGACGACTATCGGAACTGACGCGCGCGACCTAGGTGGCGCTGAGCCGCTCGTGCACGAGCTTCATCCGCGCGATCAAGTCCTCTTCCTTGACGAGGCCCCGCTTGATCAAGGAGTGCACCAGCGAAAGAAGCTGTCGCTCGGGAAACGGCACATCCTGATAAAGCGTCTCGGAAAGCTCATCCTCTTCCCACCGCCGCTCCAACAGGGGGAGCGGGGCATCCATGCTGCCCCGATCGACGCTGCCCGCCAGCCACTTCTTCTCGGCGGCCGCCACGGACGAGCAGGATCCCGCCGCCAGCGCCTCGCACATGCCATCCAAGCTGGTTTTCCAAGGCGGATCGGGATTGGTCACGCCATAGTCGCTGGCAAGCTCCGCCCAGACCCGGCCCTCTTCCTTGATTTTTTCCAGCAAGGGAACTGGTACCCAATTGCCGCCCCCGTCTCCAGAAGCATTGATGTTGCCCGACTCGGTCATGGCTCGCTCCTAGTGGTGCGCCGGATTCTTGGCGTGATGCATCGGCATCTCGATATTCGACGTGACGCCGGGCTTGGGCAAGGCCACGCCGATCAAGCAGTCCCGGGTAACGATCTCGGTGAGTTGATCTTCATTCCAGCCTTCGGTGCCCGCGGGCCGGACCGGCATCACGATGAAGCGGCATTTTTGATTCGAGTCCTCGACACGGATCTCGACCTCCGCCGGCAGGCTTAGGCCGAACTCGGCGAGCACCTGGCGCGGCCAGCGAACCAGGCGACGCCGATAGTTCGGCGTGCGGTACCACTCCGGCTGAAAGCCGAGAATCGGACGCGGGTAGCAGGAACACAGCGTGCACACCACGACATGGTGCACGGTCGGCGTGTCTTCCAGAACGCGCAGGTCCGTGTAATCGCTTGGCGTGCCGAAGCCGGTGGGATTCAACCAGTCGACGCCGACGGCCTTGCTGGCGGCGATGGCGTCGGTAAGGCACTGTTGCTTGTACGCCGGGTCAAGCCATGCTTTCGCCACCATTCTCGCCGCCGGGGTCGGGCCGATGTGCTCGGCAAATTCGGTGAACCTGCGATGGTCCTCGGCGGTGAACAGGCCCTTTTCGATGGCCAGTTCGCGCACCGCGATCTCGAGCGCCTCGAAGTCGCTGATCTCCTCCACCATCGGTGCCGGAGGATTGTGCCCATGGCCGTGATCGTGACCGTGATCGTTTGACATTTGCTTTGCCTTTCGAATTCAGAATTGACGAACGAACTAGACCGCTTCCAGCCAACGCTCGGAAAATTCGGTCTGCAATGTGTCGTTGGCGAAGTTATCGGGATACTCGGGCCAGAGATCCTTCTGCTTGAAGCGGATGATGTAGAACCACTCGGAATGATCGACGTGACCCCAGGCCTCGTCCTCGGGCGCGGGGCTCTCGTGAGTCACGACGGCGACTTCGCCGATGGCGCCGCGGGTATAAACCTGGCAGCGGGTATAAAAGATGTCCGGCAAATCCTTGATCCGCACTCGGTCGCCCACCTTGAATTTGGGCGGGCCGCCCGCCGTGCCCTTGAAGCACTGGGGGTCGCCCTTGCCGGTCGCGATCTTGGCGTGGTGGGTTCTATCGTGCTGGCTCATGGCGCTTTTTCACCTCGTCGATTTTGTTGATCAGTTCGGTCAGCGTGACGATGTCCTTGTCGACCATCACCCTGGCCGCCGACAGCAGCCAACGGCCGTAATAGGGCAGCCCCAAGTATTGCGTCGTACCCATATCGACGTTTTGCATGCGGCGCCGTTCCTCGGCGCACCAAACCCCGCGCCAGGCCAGGCACTCGGTGGTGACGTAAGCCCGATATCCCCAGGCTTCGGCTTCCTCCTCGGTCCACTCGACCGGCACATCGACCTCGCCCCCGACATCGTGGGGCGTGCGCGTGTAAGCCCGGAACAGTTCGTGAGTGATATCGGAGGCATACGGTGCCTTGCCCGTCTGCTGCACCGGCGGCTGGATTTCGACCACCGCCTTCAGATGCCGCATCACTTGGTCTCTGGTACTTGATGACATGGCTGGACTTCTCCTCAAAGTAATCCCACGGTCCGCTTGCACGAAAACTTTCGATTCAGCTTAATATCCAAGACTGCCAACTGCGCTGCCGTCGCATCGGACGGCACTCAACGACACCCGCTCCGAAACTTGTCCCGTGTCACTCCTAATGCGGCTGAACGCCAAGGCTACGACTCGAACCAGGCATTGTTGTGGTCTGGATTGTGTCGACCTCGCATAGCATTGTCCAAGACTATTTTCCGATGCCTTCCATAGGAATCGACTATGCAATCCAAGCTGATATTTCCGCGCTCGATTCGCTATCTGGTCGCGGTCGCCGAGCATCACAGCTTCACGCGCGCCGCCGATGTCCTGCATGTTTCCCAACCCACCCTTTCCCAGCAAATCCGCTTGCTGGAAGAGGCGCTGGATGTTCAGTTGCTCGACCGCTCGGGGAGAAACGTGCGGCTGACGGATGCCGGCAGCGTCTATCTGCATCACGCCCGGCGCGCGCTGGGCGAACTGGAGGCAGGCACGCGCGCCGTTCATGAAGTACAGGACCTGACCCGCGGCTCCTTGCGCGTCGGCATGACCCCGATCACGGAGCACCTCACGACACCGCTGCTCGAAAGCTACGTGACGCGCTACCCGGGCATCGTCATGAACGCCCTGGAGATGTCCCAGGACGACATCGAGACCGGCGTCACGGAAGACCATATCGACGTCGGCATCGTGTTTACCGACGTGCTCGCTTCGGAAACGCGCTCGGTGGACATCGAAGAGCACACGCTGTTCGTCGAATCGATCGATCTGGCGATCGGCCAGGATCATCCGCTGGCAAAGCAGCAAACCCCCTTGGCGGGAGCGCACCTGGAGCGGCAATCCCTGATACTGCTCAACACCAACTTCGCGCTGCGCCGCCACTTCGATCTCTACTGTCTCGAGTACGGCATCAATCCGCGCATCGCGATCGAAACCAATTCGATCAACATGATCGTTCAGACGGTCGGCCTCGGCCACTTGGCCACCGTGCTGCCTCGTTCGATCGCGGAAACGCAGCCCGGCCTGCACTGGCTGCCGCTCCTTCCCGAGTTGCCCAATCACACCATCGCGCTGATCAGTCACCGGGGCGCCTACAAGAGCGCGGCCTGCATGGCTTTCGAGGAATTGGCGGCGGAATGGAGCCTCGCCCGAACGGCAGCGCGCGACAACAAGGCCGGCGCAGCCGAGTCCTTCAAGCGTTCAGGCGTTCAGGCCCGGGTCGCCAAGTAAGGGGGTCCGCGGCAGGCCCCGCATGATGCGCGGAGTGCTGGGCCTGGCCGTGGCGCCTGGTCGTGCGTGGAACCTCACCAGGACTTGTAGGGCAGGAACTTGCCGTTGAGCTTGACGACCACGCGGTCGCCCTTGGGGTCCGCCTGGCGATCGATCTCCATGGAGAAATCGATGGCGCTCATGATGCCATCGCCGAATTTTTCGTTGATCATTTCCTTGATGGTCTCGCCATAGACGCCGACAATTTCGTACCAGCGGTAGATCAACGGATCGGTCGGCACCGTCTGCGTCCACGTCTTGAGCGGAAAGCGCTGCAGCGCCGAGGCCACTTCCTTGCCCAGGCCGAGCGCCTTGGCCACTGCATCGGCCGGCTTCTTGTCCAGGTGATTCATGCCCAGGCATGCGGAACAGGTGTACTCCGGCGACAATCCGGCCGCCTTGGCAATGTCGCTCCACTTCAAACCTTTCGCGTCCTTGGCATCGAGGATGGCTTGCTTCATTTCGGCTTTGTTCATCATGGCTGGATCCAGTGGTCGTCGGATATTCGGAAAGGCCGCCGGCATCCCCGGCATGCCATCGCCATGGTCCCGCCATGGCGACCGAAAAATTCTGGGCAAGCGTACGGCCCTTGTCCATGACGTTTTTCCGATTCGAGCGATAGGCGTTGCCTATGCGGACGCCGCGCGCCCAGCGAAAGTCAGTCGTCGCGGCGCGCCGGCAGCACTTCGTCGAGCAATTCGATCCAGTGTCTGACCGGCATCGGCGCCGCCGCCGCCAGATGCATCATGCATCCGATGTTGGCGCTGGCGATCAGCGTCGGCCGGGCCACCGTCAGCGTGCGGAGTTTCTGTTCGCGCAAGGATTCGGCCAGTTCCGGCTGGAGGATCGAGTAAGTGCCGGCCGAACCGCAACACATGAACGGGTAATCGACAGGCGTCAGGCGAAAGCCCGCGCGCTTCAACAGTTTTTCGACCATGCCATTGAGCTTTTGTCCGTGCTGCAGGCTGCATGGCGACTGAAAGGCAATGCGGCGCGGCGGACTGGGCGCCTGGACGGCAAGCTCGCTCGGCCATTCCTTGGCCACCACCTCCGCGATGTCGCGCGTCATCGCCGAAATGCGCGCAGCCTTGTCGCGATAATCCGGATCGTCGCGCAGCAAATGGCCGTAATCGCGCACATGAGCGCCACAACCGCTGGCCGTCATGACAATCGCTTCAGCACCGGCTTCGATCCGGGGCCAGCAGGCATCGATATTGCGCCGCATGTAATCGCGCGCTTCCCCGGTGGCGGCCAAGTGATGGCTGATCGCGCCGCAACAGCCCGCTTCGGCGGGAATCAGGCGAATGGCGAAACGATCCAGCACGCGGGCGGCGGCGGCGTTGATGTCGGGCGCCAGTCCCGGCTGCACGCAGCCTTGCCAGACCAGCATGGTGCGAACGTGCGAACGGGACGGCCACGGCCCCGCTGGCCGTCGATCGGGAATCCTGGCGCGCAAGGATTCGGGCAGGAAACGGCGCGTCACCTGCCCGATGCGCAATAGCGCGCTGAAGCGATGCCGATGGGGCAGCACCGCCCGCAGGCCCCAGCGCGCCAGCCGCTCCAGAACAGGCCTTGGCGGCAACGACTCGGCGGCTTCGCGCCCGATGTCGAGCAGGCGCCCGAAGCGAACGCCCTCCGGGCAAGTGGTTTCGCAGGAGCGGCACGTCAGGCAGCGATCGAGATGGCTGCGCACGTCCGCGCTCGGCGCCAGGCCCGCCATCAGTTGCATGATGAGGGAGACGCGGCCGCGCGGACCGTCGAACGGATCCTTGGTCAGCCGAAATGTCGGGCAGGTGGCCTCGCAGTTGCCGCATTGCACGCAGGCCCGCAGAATGGCCGCCGCTTCTTCGCCGCTTGCCGTGCCCTTGTAGCGTTCGGCTAACTCGCATTCCATTTCGCTTGGCTCCCTCAGCGTCCCTCGACGCGCCGTTTCGGGCGGCGATTATGATCGGCAGCCGCCGGCTTCGCAACGGCTCGATCGCTCCGAACATCCGCCATTTTTCGCATAGGCGTTTCCTATGGATTCGATTGAAAAATACTCATGGACTAATAATTTTCGAGTCAACAGAATAAGGCCGGCCTGTCGGGGTGGGACGAACGGTCTGTTGCCGGCCTCGACGGCGCGGGCGGCAATGCCGATGAACGGGAGAAGCGCGTCATGCACATCATGGAAGGTTTTCTGCCGGTCGAGCATGCCGTGGGGTGGACGCTGGCATCGGCGCCTTTCGTCGTCTGGAGCGTGCGTGCGGTTCGGCAACGGCTTTACGAACATCCGGAACAGAGAATGTTGCTCGGCGTCGCCGCCGCGTTTTCCCTGGTGCTGTCGGCGCTCAAGCTACCTTCCGTGACCGGCAGCTGCTCGCATCCGACCGGGATCGGCCTGGGCGCCCTGCTGTTCGGCCCCGCCGCCATGGTGCTGGTCGGCCTGGTCGTGCTGGTGTTCCAGGCGCTGCTGCTCGCTCACGGCGGCCTGACCACGCTCGGCGCCAATGTGTTCTCCATGGCCGTCGTCGGCTCTTTCGTCGCGGCGGGAGTATTCCGGGCGAGCCGCGCGCTGCGCCTGTCCCTGGCGATCAGCGTGTTTCTGGCCGCGTGCCTGGGCGACTTGGCCACCTACGTCACGACATCGATTCAGCTCGCCTGGGCCTTTCCCGATCCGGTCGGCGGCTTCACGGCCTCGCTGGCCAAGTTCGCCGGCATTTTCGCCATCACCCAGATTCCCCTCGCCATCACCGAAGGCCTGCTCACCGTGCTCGTCGTCAACGCCCTGATGCGTTTCAACGCCGAGGAAATGAAGCATCTGCCCGTGTTCCTGCGTCGCGGGGCGCGAGCATGAACCGGCGGCAAAATTGGCTGGTCGTCATGGCGATCGTGCTGATCACGGCATTGCCATTGTGGCTGGTATCCAAGCCCATCGATACGCCGAACGGCCAGCCGGGCGAAGTGTTCGGCGGCGCCGACGGCAAGGCGCAGCAGGTGATCAGCGAGATCGCGCCCGATTACCGGCCCTGGTTCAAGCCCATCCTCGAACCTGCCAGCAGCGAAATCGCCTCTCTGTTATTCGCGTTGCAGGCCGCCATCGGCGCCGGCTTGATGGGCTACTGGCTCGGCGTCTCCGTCACCCGCGACAAGATGCGCAAGCAGGCTGATCGCGACGAAGGCAGCACTTCCGGTGCTGATTGAGCAAAGCGCCTACGCCAACCGCTGGCGCGAGGTCGCCCCCGCCGCGAAAGGCTGTTTTGCGCTGGGCGGACTGATCGCTGCCTTCGTTGCCGGCACGCCGGCCGCCACCGCCGGCGTCGCACTGGTCCTGATGGCCGTGACCCTGCTCGGCGCGCGCGTGTCGCCGTGGCTCTACCTGCGCGTCGCCGTGCCGGCCGCGGCCTTTCTGGCCATCAGCAGTCTCTCCTTGATGTTTTCCGTCAACATCGATGCCCAGGACGGTTTTCGGTGGCAATTCGCGCCCGACGCCATGCCGCGCATCGCCACCGTGGCGTCGCGCTCGCTTGCGTCGCTGGCCGCCCTGTTGCTGCTGGTATTGACCACGCCGCTGCGCGACTTGATCTCGCTGCTGCGGCGCCTGCGCGTCCCCGAGGTGATCCTCGACCTGATGGTGCTGTGCTACCGCATGCTGTTCGTGCTGTCCGAGGCCATGCACGACACCATCACCGCGCAATCGGCCCGCCTCGGTTACGCGACCACCCGGCGCAGCCTGCATTCGCTGGGCCTGTTGGCCGCCAATCTGGCGGTTCAGGTTTGGCAACGTGCCCAAGGCCTTGCCACTGCCGCGCTGGCGCGCAACGGCGGCGGATCGCTCCGCTTTCTTTCGCCCGGCTTCGCGCATGCGCGGCGCGATACCTGCATCGCCGCGATCGCCGGCGTCGCGCTGATCGCGCTTGCCGGAAGCCTCGGCCGATGACGACGCGCCTGATCCTCGAAGTCTGCAACGTTCGCCACGTATACCCGGAAGGCGGCACCGGACTGGCCGGCTGTTCGATCAATATCCGCCGGGGCAGCCGCAACGCCCTGCTCGGCGCCAACGGTTCCGGCAAGACGACGCTCCTGCAGCAACTCAACGGGCTGTTGCGTCCGGCGTCGGGCGTCATCCTGCTCGATGGCAGCCCGCTCGACTACAGCCGCAATGGCCTGAATGCCTTGCGCAGCCGGGTGGGCCTGGTGTTTCAGAATCCCGACCGCCAGCTCTTTTCCGCCAGCGTCTTCGAGGACGTGTCCTTCGGCCCGCTCAATCTCGGACTCGAGGAGGCCGAGGTACGCCTGCGCGTCGCGCAGTCGCTGGCCGCCGTCGGCATGGCGGCCATGGCGGACCGGCCCGTGCACCACCTGAGCTTCGGCCAGAAGAAACGCGTCTGCATTGCCGGCGTGCTGGCGATGCGGCCCGAGGTGCTCCTGTTGGACGAACCGATGGCCGGACTGGATGTCGCCGCGCAGACGGAGCTGCTGGCGGTGCTCGACGAGCTCTCGTCCCGCGGCATCACGGTCGTGCTCTCCACCCACGACGTGGACCATGCCTACCGCTGGGCGGACGACATCCACGTGCTCGCGGCGGGACGCTGCATCGCTTCTTTCGATGCCGGTCGCCTTCCCGAGCAGGAAGTGGCCCTGAAGGCCGCCGGGCAAGCGCTGCCGGCCGTCGTCGAACTTCACCGGGCGCTGGCCGCCCGCGGACTGCAGCCGGCCACGCCCGCGCCGCGCAGCATGAACGCCTTGATCGCCAGCCTGGCCGCCTGGCCGCCGCACGGTCTGGCCGAGGCCGCGCCGCTGGGTACGTCATTGGGCACGCCGCCTTCCACCCGGCCGTGGCACGACGCGCGGCGCGGCCGGCTGCGCCGCCACTGAATCTTGGCATGCGCGGCCGACGCGATACCACCGCGACGTCGCCGGTAGTCGTGACATGAGCGCTAGAACCCTACATATCGTCGACGTCTTCGCCGAACAACGCTACTCGGGCAATCCCCTGGCCGTGGTCACGCACGCCGACGGCCTCGCCGACGACGAGATGCAGGCGATCGCCGCCGAAATCAACTTTTCCGAAACCACGTTTGTCGCATCCCAGGCCAATGCCGATGGCAGCCATCGCGTGCGCATCTTCACGCCGGCGCGCGAAATCGCGTTCGCCGGCCACCCGATACTCGGCACGGCGCAGGTGATCCGGCAGGAAGCGCAAACCGTGATGGCATCGGTGGTCCTCGACCTGAAAGTCGGCCCGGTGCCCGTCACGTTCGAGCATGATGCCGACGACCGCAAGGAAGTCTGCTGGTTCGCGGCGCCGCCGGTCACCCTGGGGCCCACCTGCGCGCGCGAGCCGATCGCCGCCGCGCTGGGCCTGTCGCCGGACGACCTCGATGCTTCCGGACCCGTGCAGCAGTGCGGCGCGGGCACTTCGGCGATGATCGTGCCCGTGCGCGGGCTGGCGGCGCTGCGGCAATGCTCTCTCGACCTCGGCGCATACGGTGCGCTGTCGGCCCAGGGGTTCCCTTCCCTCGTCTATGTGTTCTGCCGCGAGACGCGCGATTCGCGCAACGACCTCTCCGCCCGCTTCTTCTTCGAAGCCCACGGCGTGCGCGAAGATCCCGCCACCGGCAACGGGGCGGCGTTTCTGGGCGCCTATCTGCTGCGGCACCGCCTGCTCGGCGAGGGCGACCTGTCGCTGCGCATCGAGCAAGGTCATGAAATCCGCCGTCCCTCGCTGGTCCGGCTGCGCGCGCGCCTGGTCGACGGCAGGCCCCTGATCAGCGTGGGGGGCGGCGTCGTGCCGACCGTGCGCGGGGAACTCCTTTAGCTTTCGCCAGCGTCCGGTGCGCCGCCGAGTTCGGGAAACAGGACCTCGGTGAAGCCGAAGCGCCGCAGGTCGCGCACGCGCATCGGGTAGAGCACGCCGATCAGGTGATCGCATTCGTGCTGGACGACGCGGGCATGGAAACCCGCCACCGTGCGATCGATGGCATTGCCGGCCGGATCCACGCCCTGGTAGCGGACGCTTCGGAAGCGCGGCACCTCGCCGCGCAAACCCGGCACGGAAAGGCAGCCTTCCCAGCCGAGTTCCTCGTCCTCCGACAGTGGCGTGACGAGGGGATTGATCAGGATGGTTGACGGCACGGCCTCGGCATCCGGATAGCGTTCGCTTTTCTCGAAACCGAAGATCACCACTTGCAGGCCGACGCCGATCTGCGGCGCCGCCAACCCGACGCCACCGGCCGCGGCCATGGTGTCGAACATGTCGGCGATCAGTTCACGGATGGCCGGTGCGGTCGGATCGGCCACCGGCGCCGCCACTTCGAGCAGGCGCGCATCGCCCATGCGCAGCAGAGGCCTAACGGCCATCGGGTTGCCCCCGCACCACGCCGATCGCCAGCGCCAGCCAGGCGAAGATGAACGCGAAGCCGCCGTAGGGCGTGACGGCATGCAGGGCATGGAAGCCGGCCGCGCTGCGCAAGTAGAGATTGCCGCTGAACAGCAGCGTGCCGAGGACCATCAGCCAGCCGGCGGCGACAATCCATTTCGATGCGTTTCGTCCGGCCACCAGCCCGACGGCCAGCAGCCCGAGCGCGTGGAACTGCTGGTACTGCAAGCCCGTGTGGAACCAGGCTTGCGCGCCGGCCGGCATCTCGGCGAACATGTGGGCGGCGGCAGCGCCGAGCAGCACGGTCGACACGGCGCTGATGGCGCCGATGACGATGAAGGTTTTTTCGTGCATTGCGTGAAAGTCAGCGATGGTGGAGCGCCGCATCATATTCCCCCGACCCGGCGCCCGGTAGTCGCAGCCCAATCAGTACAGGCGGACGGCCGTGTCGAATTGCCAGGTGCGGCGCACTTCGACCACATCGTAGTCGCGGGCCAGTCCCGGCGGAAACCGCTGGTAGGGCGCGTGGCTTTCCACGATGCGCCGTATTGCGTCATCGACTTCCGCCACGCCGCTGGAAAGCACGAAAGTCACGTTCTCGACGGTTCCGTCGCTGCGGATGGCCACGGTCACCATGGCGTTGGTGTGAGGCCGCGCGGCCACGTCACGCACCGTCTCGACCGGCGTATTGAACTGGATCTTGCGGGCCCAGGCCTCGGCGTAGTCGACGAGGTGGGCGTTGGGGTCGCTGCGTCCCCACAGTCGGACCCGGCGCGCGGTGCTCAACGACAGCGGCAACGTCCTGGACGAACGCGCCGCCGCTTCGGCCTGGCGGCGGGCGGCGGCCTCTTCGAGTTCGCGTCCCATCGCACGGCGCCGCGCCTCCCGTCTTGCATCCTCCTCCTGTTCGGCCTGCACGCGGGCGGCCTCCTGTCGGGCGACCTCCTGCCGCACCGCTTCCTGTCTGGCTGTTTCGGCGCGCGCGGTTTCCTGACGCTGAGCCTCTTGCGCGGCAGTCTGACGCGCCGCCTCCTGCCGTGCCGCCTCCTGCCGTGCCGCCTCCTGCCGTGCCGCCTCCTGCCGTGCCGCCTCCTGCCGTGCCGCCTCCTGCCGTGCTGCCTCCTGCCGTGCCGCTTCGGCACGCGCAGCTTCTTGACGCTGAGCCGCTTCGCGCGCGGCGGCCTGGCGCGCCGTTTCCCGCCGCTGGGCTTCGATACGTGCGGCTTCGGCACGAACGGCCTCTTGCCGCGCCAGCTCTTGCCGCTGGGCTTCCCGCTGGGCTGCCTCCCGCCTTTCGCTCTCCCGCCGTTCGCTCTCCCGTCGCGCGGCTTCCACTCGCGCAGCCTCCTGGCGTTGCGCTTCCAACCGCGCCGCTTCGATGCGGGCGGCTTCCCGACGTTCCGCTTCCTGACGTTGCGCCTCGACTCGTGCGGCCTCCGCCAGTTCCGCCTGCCGTCGCGCCTCGCGCTCGGCATCGCCGGCCGCCGCGTCGGGCTTGGCGACTTCCTCGGCTTGCGCGCGCACTTCCGGTTCCACAGGTCTCGGCGCGACCTCGCCGGCATCCCGACGCTCCGGGGGCGGCGGCGGTACCACCCAGACAGGTTCGTCCGACCGTTCCAGGGCGATCACCGGCGTCCTGGGCGCCGGCGCAGGCACCGTCTCGCCGGACGCCTGGGCGGGCGAGGACGCTTCCGCGGGAGTCGCATCGCTCGCCATCTGCGGCGCCGGCTCGGCCGGCGCCGCCTCCTCAACCTTGGCCTCGACCGTGGCCCTGGGTGGCTTCGCCTTCGCCATCCGCTGCGGAACCGGCGTGGCCGATGGAACGGGCGTCGGGATCCTCGCTGGCGATACGGTTGGCCTCGGGACCGGTTCGGCGGTCACCGCGTGCCTGATCGTGACCCGCGTGGCGCCATCCGTCACCGTCGCAGCCGCTTCCGTCGGGGCTTCGCCCGCCGGCATCACGAGCGGGGCCGGGGCCGGCACAAGCAGGACGTGCAGATCGGGCGCCTCGGCTCGCCGTTCCTGCCAGGGCAGGCCGAAGCCCGGCAGGCCGAGCCCGGCGCCGCCGAAAGTCAGGCTCAGCAACAGCCCGTGTAACAGTAGGGAGAGCAGGAACGAAAGCGACAGCCGGCGCCGGTCGGAGCTCATGCGGCGGCCCGCCCGACGGCCGCGCCGAGGGCACCGAGAAAGCGAACGGGTTGTGCGGGCATGGAGCGCAAAAGTCAGCCGTGACGGGACGCCGCATCATACCGCCGGCGCTCCGCCGATCAAGATCGGCGGCGTATCGCCACGGCTGACTTTCCGCGCATCGTCGTCAATGCGCGCGGCGGCGGCATGCAGCCCCGCTCCGTCGCGCTGAGCGGCGGCCACGATGATTGATAGGCTTACCCCGTAACGCGATATGATCTCTATTTTCGCGCATCCGCCGAAGGCATCCGGATCGGTGCGCTTCCATCCGTAGGATAGCGCTTGCGTCTTTCGCTCATCTCATCCGCATTGCTTCTGATTGGAGGAGACGCGATCGCGGGCGCGCCGCGCGTCGAACCCTCGGATGCCGCGCACGCGGATATCGGCACGCAAATCGTCCGCTTCGTTTCGGGGGTAGCCGGCTACGCGCGCTGGCCGAACGCCTCCGATACCTATCGGCTGTGCATTGCCGGCGAATCGGCTTATTTGAGGAACGCCCCCGCCCGCCTGAGCCGCATCGGCGACCGCGTCTGGCCCGTCCGCGAGATCGCGCTCGACGAAGCAGATCCGACGGCCGGTTGCGATCTTCTCTATCTCGGCGCGCTGAGCATTGCGCAGAAAAGGCAGCTGCTCGCTGAAACCGGCGGCCGGCCGATCTTAACCATCAGCGAAGACAATCCCGAATGCGCGGACGCCAGCATGTTCTGTCTTACGATCCGCGACGGCAACATCAGCCTGCTCGCCAACCTCGACTCCATATCGCGCAGCGGCATAAGGATAGATCCCAAGGTATTGCAGCTGGCCCGGCGGAGGCAGCCCTCGCCATGAGTCCGATGCCGCCCGTCAACGCCGGGAAGATGCCTCTCGGTCTGGTCCTGCATCGCGCGAACATGCGGCTGGCCCTTCTGACGCTGACGATGGCGGGTACTTCCATTTTTGTGGTCGGCTTGATCGCGCTGCGGGTCTACATGATCGACAACCTGGTGCTTTCCGCCCACGGCGTGGCTTACGGGGTGGAGGCCGCCGTCGTGTTCAACGATCGGGAGGCCATCGACGAATCGATTGCCAAGATGGTCGCCAAGCGCCCGATTTCCTCGGTCCGCATTTTCGACCGCGACGGCAACGAGCTGGCGCACTGGCGACGCCCGGAAGACGACATCTGGTGGCCGGCAAAGGCGGAGCGCCTGCTGGCCGGCATGCTGTTCCCGGCGCCGGCGACCGCACAAGTCGAACATGACGGCCGCGCGATCGGCACCGTCAAGCTGTACGGTTCCAGTGAGGGCATGCTCGTTTATCTGCTGATCGGCATTGGCTGCGGGGTTTTCTGCCTGTTGCCCAGCGGCCTGATCGCATCGAGGTTCTCGCGCCAGGCCAGCAAGGAGATCGTCGAACCCTTGCAACACTTGGCGGCGGTGGCCGCCAAAGCCCGCCGGGAACGACAATTCGGGCATCGGGCAGCACCGATGGCGATTGCGGAACTGGACGACCTCAGGGACGACTTCAATGCCTTGCTCGAGGAACTGGCGCGCTGGCAGGCGCAGATGGTCAGCCACAACGAGTCGCTGACCCGCCAGGCGAATCACGATCCGCTGACGGAACTGGCCAATCGCGCCCATTTCGATGCCCGGCTGACGGCCGAGCTCGCCGACCCCGGCGGCGGCGCGCGTGTCGCACTGTTCTTCATTGACACCGACCGCTTCAAGGCCATCAACGACGAACTGGGCCATGAGGCGGGCGACGCTGTGCTAGCGACGATTGCCCGCCGGCTGCGCTCGCAGGTGCGGGAAGGCGATCTGGTCGCCCGCATCGGCGGGGACGAGTTCGCCGCTCTGCTGACGCCCTTGGGGGACGCGTCGCAAGCGAGCAGCATCGCCGCCGGCATGCTGGACGCCATGAAGGAACCGGTGGTGCTACCGGCCGGCAAGCTGCTGACGGTTTCCTTCAGCATCGGCATCGCCTTCTATCCCGACCATGCACGCGATTCCGCAGGCCTCATGAAGAAAGCGGATGAAGCGATGTATCGATCGAAACGCGCCGGGCGCGGAACTTATTCCGTCGCCTCGATCGCCGCGCCACCGGAGGAATCATGATCCGCGCACTCATCGTCGGCATGCTGCTATCGGCCGTCCTGTTCGGCACGGTCGCCTGCCAGTCCCTGCCGGAACAGGCGAGTCCGCCCCAAGCCGCGCAACGCAAGACGCATCTGAACCCGGCACAGATCGCAGCCTTGAAACAGGAGGGCTTCGTCGAATCGGAAGAAGGTTGGGAATTCAACGCCTCGGAAAAGCTGCTGTTCGGGCCGGACGAGGCGATGCTGATGGCCGCTGCCCGGCAAACCGTCGAACGCATCGCGCATCTGTTGATCAGGCTGGACATCGGCAACGTCAGGATCGACGGCCATACCGACACCACGGGCAGTGTCGCCCACAACGAACAGCTATCCCTGCGTCGGGCGCAAGCGGTCGGCGAAGCGATGATCCTGGCGGGAATGAATCCCAAGGGCATCCAGGTACGCGGCCTGGGGCACAGGATGCCGATCGTCAGCAATCAAACCGCCGAGGGGCGGGCGCAGAACCGTCGGGTGGTGCTGGTGATCGCCAGCGAGTAAACATGACCGTGCGCCCGAACGACCCCGGGGCGTTGAGTTGCGTAGATTAATGCCGCCATTGAAACGTCGCGGCTAGATGCCCTGCTTGTGGCGGTCGAGCCTCGACAGAATCAGCACCACGCCGGCGGTGGCGGCCAGCATGTAGAGCGGCCCGAACAGCCAGAAGACCAGCGGTATGGCGAAGAAGTAGCAGCGCATGCCGATGGCGACGAGTTGCCCGGCCCGGTTGAGGCGGAAGGCGACGGCGCCCGGCGCCAGCGCTTCGTGCTGGCGCTGCACGTCCGGCGGAATGTTGAGCATGAAGAGCACATGATTCGCCAGGCGGATGGACAGGGCATAGCAAAAGAAGGCGACGAGGAGCACCGCCAGCAGGCACATGACCTTGGCGATCCAGAGCTCGGCGGCGTGCGAGCCGCCCAGGTTGATGGCATGCCAGCTCCGGCTGATAGTGTCCGCCTGACCCGACAGCGTCAGCGTGCCGATCAGCAGCAGGGTCGTCGTCGAGACCATGAGAATAGCGTTCATGATGAAGTTGCGCAGGGTCTGCACCGCCATCACGTCCTTGCCGGCGTTCGACATCACGCTCTCTACCCAAGCGCGCCTCGCCAGGGCGTTGACATAGTGGATCGAGTAGCTCGGGTCGCGCCGCACCCGTGCCGCGTGATAGAGGTAATAGATGAGCACCAGCAACAGGCTCGACACCGCGCACAGCACATCCATGCTGAATTCCCGAAACGGATCGAATGCCATGTCGCCCCTCCTATTTGGCCGGAACCGCCGGGGCCGTCGCCACCGCCGCGTCGTCCAGCGCACTTTCGCCGCGCATGCGGTCCCGCGCCCGCGCGGCAGCGCGATGGCCGCCGGCCGCCGCGCGTTCGTACCAGCGCAGGGCTTCGCCCAGGTCGCGCCGCATGCCGACCGTTCCGCGTTCGTAACGCTGGGCGAGCAGGAACTGCGCTTCGAGATCCCCGTCCGATGCGAGCTGGATCAGGTTCGGCCGATGGCCATGAAAGCCATCCTCGATTCCGTGGCCGACGCTTTCCAGGAGATTAAACAATTCGACGGCATCCTCGTAGCCTTTTCGCGCCGCCAGTTCCAGCCAGGAGAGGGCCTCGACGCGCGCCCTGGGCGTCGTCGCCGCTTCGTGCGCGAGCTTGCCCATGAGGAACTGCGCTTCCGCGTTGCCCTCGGATGCCGCGCGTCGGAGCCACGCCATTCCCTCCGCCTTGTCCTGCTTGACGCCGAGTCCCGCCATATACATCCGGCTGATCTTCACCTGCGCCTGCGGGTTGCCCCGCCGCGCCGCCCGCAGCCGCCAGTCGAAGGCGAGGACGGGATTGGCCGCCACGCCGATGCCCTTCTCGTAGAGATCGCCAATGCGTTCCTCGGCGAAGCCGTTGCCCTGCAGCGCCGCCAACTCGAACCAATGCGCCGCCAGTTGCGGGTCCTTCGGCAAGCCGCCGTCACCATCCAGATAGGCCGTGGCCAGCAGCACCTGCGCGGCGTCGTTGCCGCGTCCGGCCATGCGCTCGACAAGGGGAATGTCGTCGGACGAAATGGCGAGCGCGCAGGGCGCGAGAAACATCAGAAGCAGGCCTGATCCAGACTTTTTGCTCATTTTGCTGTCGTGGCGGAAACGCGCAACCCGCCGGCAGGCTGGCAGCCAGCCGGCGGGTCGAAGCGCTATTCCGACTCACGATGATCCCGATTAGTTCCAGCAAGATCAACCCGCCGGTGCCACGGCCGACTTCAAGTCGTAGCGGTCCGCGTTCATCACCTTGACCCAGGCGGCGACGAAGTCATCGACGAACTTCTTCTGGGCGTCGTCCTGCGCATAGACTTCGGCGTAGGCGCGCAGGATGGCATTCGAGCCGAACACCACATCGACGCGCGTGGCGGTCCATTTCACGGTGCCTGTTTTCCGATCCTTGATCTCGTAGAGATTCTTGCCCGCCGGCTGCCATGTGTAAGCCATGTCGGTCAGGTTCACGAAGAAGTCGTTGGTCAGCGCCCCGACGCGATCGGTGAACACGCCATGCTTCGAGCCGCCGTGGTTGGTACCGATCACCCGCATGCCGCCGATGAGCGTCGTCATCTCGCAGGCGGTGAGCCGCATCAGTTGCGCGCGGTCGAGCAGCAGTTCCTCGGGCGCGACCGCGTAGTCCTGTTTCAGCCAGTTGCGGAAACCGTCGGCCAGCGGCTCCAGCACCGCGAAGGACTCGGCGTCGGTCATCGCCGCCGTGGCGTCGCCGCGTCCCGGCGCAAAAGGCACCGTCACCGCGAAGCCTGCCGCTTTCGCCGCCTGCTCGACGCCGACGTTGCCGGCCAGCACGATCACATCGGCGACGCTGGCGCCGGTTTCACTGGCGATCTTTTCATACACCGCCAGCGCCTTGGCCAGCCGCGCCGGCTCGTTGCCGATCCAATCCTGCTGCGGGGCGAGGCGGATGCGCGCGCCATTCGCTCCACCACGTTTATCCGAGCCGCGGAAGGTGCGCGCCGAATCCCAGGCCGTCGCGACCATCTCGCTGACGGAGAGGCCGCCGGCCGCGATCCTGGCCTTCACGGCGGCCACGTCGTAATCGGTGCGGCCCGCCGGTACCGGATCCTGCCAGACCAGGTCTTCCTTCGGCACGTCCGGGCCGAAGTAGCGCGACTTGGGGCCCATGTCGCGGTGGGTCAGCTTGAACCAGGCGCGGGCGAACACTTGCTCGAAGTAGGCCGGATCATCGCGGAAGCGCTCGGCGATCTTGCGGTAATCGGGATCGAAGCGCAGCGCCATGTCGGCGTCGGTCATGATCGGCTTGCGACGGATCGAGGCATCCTCGACGTCGACCGGCATGTCCTCTTCCTTGATGCCGACCGGTTCCCACTGCCAGGCGCCGGCCGGCGACTTCTGCAGCCACCAGTCGTAGCGGAGCAGCAGATCGAAGTAACCGCCCTTGCCGGTATTCCACTTCGTCGGGTGCGTCGTCCAGGCGCCTTCGAGGCCGCTGGTCACCGCGTCGCGGCCGATGCCGCGCGTCGTATGGTTCATCCAGCCCAGGCCCTGCTCTTCCAGCCCGGCGCCTTCGGGCGCCGGGCCGAGTTCGGCGGCGCTGCCGTTGCCGTGCGCCTTGCCGACCGTGTGGCCGCCGGCGGTGAGGGCCACGGTTTCCTCGTCGTTCATCGCCATGCGGGCGAAGGTGACGCGCACGTCGCGGGCGGTCTTGAGCGGATCGGGCTTGCCATCGACGCCTTCCGGATTGACGTAAATGAGCCCCATCATCACGGCGGCCAGCGGGTTCTCCAAGTCGCGCTCGCCGGAGTAGCGCGAGCCCTGGCTGCCGGTGGGCGCCAGCCATTCCCGCTCGGAACCCCAGTAGATGTCCTTCTCCGGATGCCAGATGTCCTCGCGGCCGAAGCCGAAGCCGAAAGTCTTCAGGCCCATGGCCTCGTAGGCCAGGGTGCCGGCCAGGATGATCAGGTCGGCCCAGCTCACTTGGTTGCCGTACTTGCGCTTGATCGGCCAGAGCAGGCGGCGCGCCTTGTCGAGATTGGCATTGTCAGGCCAGGAATTGAGCGGCGCGAAGCGCTGGTTGCCCGTGCCGCCGCCGCCGCGGCCGTCGGCGATGCGGTAGGTGCCCGCCGAGTGCCAGGCCATGCGGATCATCAGGCCGCCGTAGTGGCCCCAGTCCGCCGGCCACCACTCTTGCGAATCCGTCATCAGCGCCTTCACGTCCCGCTTCAGCGCCTCGATGTCCAGCTTGTTCAGTTCCGCGCGATAGTCGAAGTCCGCGCCGAGCGGATGGGTCTTGCTGTCGTGCTGGTGCAGGATGTCCAGGTTCAGCGCCTTCGGCCACCAGTTCTGGGTCGTCATCGACGCCGATGCCGATGTTGCGCCTCCATGCATGACGGGGCATTTTCCTGAGTTGCTCATGGTGTTCTCCTCACGATTCGTTGCGACACGAGCCATGCTAGGCCTGTAGCTACCATCAATCCAATTGAACGTTCCGAAGAGGTGAATAGCCGGAGGCTATGACAGCCGACGAAGGGAAAATCAGCCGGGCGACGAACAAGGCATGGCGTCGATGTGCATGGGGCGAGTGGCTTCGGCCCCGCCAAGCGGCTGCAAGGATAGACAACCGGGCCCCCGGCTGACACCGCCGGCCAGCAGCTTTGCCGGCGTGCCGCCACGGCTGACTTTCAGAACTTGCCCGCCCATTCATGCCGTCCAGCCGGCACCGACGGCGAGCAGCGCCGTGCAGCGGGCCAGCCGCCGCTCAATCCCGGCGCGTCGGTATGCGGGCGACCGCTGCCGTGCCGGCGACCACGCCCGTCAACACGGCTGCCTGCAGCCAGGGTTGGCCGTTGAAGTAGATGATGGACACCGTGGCCATCACCGCCATGGCGCCCAAGGCGAAGCGCTTGATCCGGCGCGAAATGCGGTGGTGCTGCTCCCATTCGCGCAGCATCGGCCCGAACAGCCGGGTATCGAGCAGCCAGGCATGGGCGCGCGGCGACGCGCGCACGAAGCAGGCGCCGGCGAGCAGCACGAACGGCGTGGTCGGCAAGCCCGGCAACACCACGCCCAGCACCGCCAGCACCAGCGCCAGCACGCCCGCACACCACAGCAGGGCGCGCACCACCGCCGAGCCATGGACGCCCGCGCCGGAATGCCGCGCGCCGGCCATGCCGCCGGCGGCTTCCTTTTCCCGTACTCCCGATGGCAGTGCTTCGCGCATGGCGTCCTCGTGGTCGTGACGAAAAAACCGGCCGGCTGACGCCGGCTCGACCGAGGATACCCGCCTTTGACGCCTACTTGGTCAGGATCAGCTTGTCCTGCCGCGTGATCCGCAGGCGATACTCCTCGCCGCGATGGACGATGATCGCTTCGCGCCGTCCGGCGAACAGCGCGCCCGTTTCGATCCTGACCTGCCGGCCGGATGGCGTTGCCTGGGCGGGCACAGGCGCCGCGTCTGCGTTTCGAACGATTGTCTTCGATATGGATTCTGGCCTCATGCGTTGTCCCCCAGCCTACTGCGTCCCTTCCGGCACGTAGACCATCGAGCCGTCCTTCATCCGGTAGGCGGTGCCGGCCTTTTCGCCCTCGCCCTGGCCGATTGCGCCGCTGGCCCTGTACTTTTCGATTTTTTCGCCCCGCTTGACGAGCACTTCCATCGACGGCTTGCCGGCGTCGGTGACGACCATGACGTCCTTCCTGGTGAAGGGGTCGAGCAGCGGATTCTGCGCGACGGTGATCAACAGGGCGGCGATGATCACCAGGAAAATGTCGATCAGATTGACTACCGACAGGATGGGATCGTCCGACTCGGGTTCGTGCAGGAACTTCATGGCGCGACGGCCTGCGGTCGACGCTGCGTCGTCAGCCAGGCCAGCTCTTCAGCCAGCCAGCGACGGCGCACGGCGACGATCCAGTAGGTGATGGCGGCGGCGATCAACGCCAGGATGACGGCCGAGAAAGCGACGGTCAGATTGTCCGAAACCTGCGCCAGGTCGCCGTCGGACAGCCCCTTGAGCGCCGGTCCCATCGGGATCATGGTTGCGACCAGGCCGAGCATGGGCGCCACGCGCGTCGCCACCCGCGGCAGCTCCAGCAACTTGTGCGCCATGACGTCGAGGTCTTCGTCCGAGAGGTGCGTTGCCGCTCGCGCCCGGGCCACCAGCGGAAAGCCGCGCACGTCGTCATAGGAAATCACCACCCGCCGCCGCTGCCACCACTGCACGGCGAAGGCGCCGAGCGCAAAGAAGGCATAGACGAACAGAAGCGCGATGACGGCGAGCGTCGGGATCAGGAAGGCCTGGCCGGTCTGGTACATGACAACTTCGAGGGCATTGCTCATGAAAAGCTCCTTCTAACGGGAAATCACTTCGGCGCTCGCGCCGGCGTCACCACTTGCCCTCCAGCGACAGCAGCCACGTGCGCGGGCCGGCCTCGCGGGTTTCGAGCCGCCAGGCGTCGACGCCGTGCCGGGCCGCGGCGGTGCGCCGGATCTCCGCGCCGAGAATGTTCTGCCAGGCAAGGCGCAGGTTGAGCGCCGCATCCAGCCGCCGCACGATGTGGAGATCGAACAGGTCGCGCTGACGCGTATCGGCGGCAAGCTCCCCCGGCACGTCGGTTTTCACGGCGCCGTGGCGCCGCCATTGGAGCCCCCAGCTCGTCTGCCCGTCCGGCAACCCGCCTTCGTAGCTGAGCGAAAAGGCATGGCGCGGCGACTCGCGGGTGCGCCGCGTAAGGTGCAGCCGCGCGTCATCGACCTCGCCGCGCGACAGCGTCAGTTGCGCGCGCAGGCTGCTCCCCTTGGGCAGCCGCGGCCATCGGTCGGAAAGCTTGGCCGACAACTCCACGCCTTCATGGCGCGCGTCGCCCTCGTTGTACGGCCGTTCGACCCAGCGCGTCCCTTCGCGCTGTGCACGACGCTCGACGAAATCCCGCGTATGGCGCAGATAGAGATTCGCGCCGAGCACGCCGCCGGCCCAATGCCGCTCCAGTCCGACTTCGAGATTGGCGATGCGCTCCGGCCGCAAGCCCGGATTGCCGCCGCGATCCGGCTCCAGCGGGGCGTTGGCGGATGCCGTGCGCGCGGCCAGCGCCGTCAGCTCGTCCAGCTTGGGAAAGCGGATCGCCCTGGTCAGCGAGGCGCGCGCGATCCAGCCGGACACCGGTTCCCAGCGCAGCGCCAGCGCCGGATCGACCGCACCGTGGCTGCGCTGACCGCCATCCGCCGCGATGCGCATGCGTTCGCCGCGCAGGCCGAGCGTGGCCGTCAGGCCGGGGCGGAACAGCCACTCGTCCTGCACCCAGAGCGACCACTGCCGTTCCTCGCCGTCGAAATCCATGCCGCCCGCGACGGCGCCGGCATCGGCCTGCCGGTCGGCCCGCCGATGCCGGGCGAAATCGATGCCGCCGGACAGAAAATGCGTGCCGGCGGCGCGGTCGAGGCGGACGGCGCCCGAGAATTCGCGGTCCTGGCGGCGCTCGGCTTCGCTCCAGGCGGTGAGCGCACCCAGCGCGTCGCGCGCCGTGCGTTCGCGGTCGGCGAAGCGGCGGCCGGCCATGACCGCCGCGCGCGCCGACAGCTTGTCTTCGCCCACACGCATCTCGCCCTCGGCGCGCAGCCGCGCAATGCCTATGCCATTGGCCTCGCGATCGACTCGCCCGCCGTCCGCGCCGCCTGCGCCGCGGATCATGTCCGTGGCGTTTTCCCCCTCGTTGCGGTAGTAGCTGGGCCAAAGCGTCAACAGGTCGGCGCCGCGCCGCCAGGACAAGCGCGGCGAAAGAATGAATTCGTCGATCGCATAGGCGCCGCGCTCCGCTTCCCGCTGGCCGGCGCCGGGGCTGTCGGCGCGCATCAAGCTCCGGTCGACCGGCATGCCGTGATGATTGACGGTGACGGGCAAGATCCACGAGAACCGGCCATCGGCGCCCTGGCCGCCGCGGCTGACCGTCGCCTGGCCATTCGCCTCCGGTCCGCGACGGCCGGCCGCGAGGTTCAGCGACGTCGCATCGCGTCCGACGGGCCTGCGCATCACCAGATTCACCGTCAGCGGCGCCGCGCCGCCGAATTCGGCCGAACCGCCGCGCAATATCTCGATGCGCTCCAGCTCGCCGGCCGGCATGCGCCCGATCTGCGTCAGCGCGAAGCGCGCGTTGGCCGTCGGTCGTTCGCCATTGACGAGGAACTGCACCGCATCGCGATTCATGCCGCGCGCGCGGGCGCTCATGCCGCCGTCGGCGCCGTGTTCGCCGGCTTCGATGCCGGGCAGTTTGCGCACGACTTCGCCGACCGTCAGCCCTCCGAGCGCTTCGATCTCCTTGCGCTCGATCACCGTCTTCTGGGCGACGGCCTCGCGCTGGTCGACGAGCGCATCGGCCGTGACGGTGATCGCCTCGAGGCGAACCGGCTCGCTCGCGCGCGCCAGACCGGTGGCCAACGCGGCCAGGATGAGCCTTTTCATCCGGCGGGCTCCCTGCCCTGCCGCCAGCCGCCCGCCACCATGACCAGCGCGATTGCCAGCAGCGTCGCCAGGGCCAGCGAGGCCGCGGCCGGCGGCGGCGCGACCTTGTCGAGGCGCAGGCCTTCGATGCGCGGCGGCGCGGCCGGGGCGGGCTCGGGCTCGGCGGGCGTGGCGGCAGGTGGAGCGGCGGCGGCCGGCACGCGCGGCGCCGGCGCGGCGGCGGAGACGCCGTAGCCGACGAAGCGCTCGAAGGCGGCGTTGTCGCTGCGCACGTCGAAGCGGCGCGCGAGGTCGCGATAGCGTGCCTTGAGCTCGGCGACCACCTTGGGATCGGCTTGCCAGTACTGCTGGCGCGCCGCCTCGAGCATGCGCTCGATGCTTTGCGCCAGCGCATGCGGATTGTGGCGTTCGAACCATCGGTCGAGACCGAGCTTGTGCTTGTCCTTCACATAGACGTCGACGAATTCCTGCCACTGGTCGTCGCGCACGATCTCGCGCGCCACCGCCGTCCAACCCCAGAAGTTGTTGAGGCCGTCGAGCACCTGCAGGGTGCCGGCATGGCCTTCCTTCATCAGGCCCTTGACGAAGCCGGGATGGAAATTGCGCGTGGCGAGTTCCTTGGCGAGAAACTGGGCGGCGCGCTCGGCACGGCCGGTACTGCCGCGCAAGTTGGCGATGTAAAGCCGCGGCGGCTTGCCGTCGAGATAGCGCACCGCCAGCCCGATGCCGCCCAGGTACTGGAAAGGATCGTCGGTGCTGAGCATGCCGTAGGTGTTGGAGCTGCGCGACAGCACCGCGCCCTGCGTGCCCCTGAGATGCGCCGCGTAGAGATTGATATCCTTGCCGCCGAGCTCGACGCCGGTCTTGCCCCAATCGGCCTCATCGGGACCGTAGGCGTATTGCATGCGCGCGAGATACAGGCGCGCGAGCTTGCGGTCGCCCTCGGCCTTGCCTTGCCAGCGACCGGAGGCCAGCGTGGCCTCGTCGAGCCCGGTGCCGTAGCGGCCGGACTCGGCGGAAAAAATGCGCGTCTGCCCGGCGCGCCTGGCCGCCGCCGCCGGCACGCCCTGTTGTTCCAGCGCGGCGGCGATGCGCCGGGCGTTCTCGGCCACCGGGTTGTCGTTCTCGGTCGCTTCGGCGGCCAGCTGCACCGCCTTGGCAAGCTGCTTCATGGCGTTCGGGAAGTGGTCGCGGTAGAGGCCGGTGGCGGAGAGCACCACATCGATCCGCGGGCGGCCGAGAGTTTCGCGCGGCACCAGCGTCACGTCGATCACGCGCCCGCCGGCGTCCCAGACCGGCTCGACGCCCAGCAGCCACAGCGCCTGCGCTTCGAGGATGCCCTGGTGGCGCATGGTCTCCACCGACCACAGCGACAGCGTCAGTTTCGTGGGCGCCGCGCCGTCCTGCTTGCGATGCTCGGCGAGCAGCTGTTCGGCGGCCGCCTTGCCGGCCGCCCAGGCCTGCCGCGTCGGCACGCGCGAGGGGTCGAAGCCGTAGAGGTTGCGCCCGGTCGGATAGGCGTCGGGATTCTTGATCGGATCGCCGCCGTAGGAGGTGGCCACGTATCGGCCGGACAGCGCCGCCAGCAGCGCCGGCAGCTCGTTGCCGGCGCCGATGTCGGCGTACCACGCGCTCGCCTGGTCGATCTGCTCGCGCAGAACGGCGGGCAGGCCGCCGGTCGGCCGCTGGTCGATCAGATGAGCACGGAGCAATTGGTAGGGCGCGGTGTCCGGCAGCTTGTCGTATTCGGTCACCAGCGCCTCGTCGACGTCTTCGGGCTTGACGCCGGCCTGCGCGGTCGCGGCCTCCCAGAACGGCCGGCCGAGCATGAGCAGGACCGTGGCAAGCCGGTGCTGCTCGTCGGGCGCGCGACCCAGCGTGTGCAAGCCCAGCGGCTGGGCCGTCTCGGCCAGCTCGTGCAGATGATTGTGCAGTTCGTCCAGGAAGGCCGGAAATTCGGCTCGGGCGCGTTCCGCGGTCCAGCCCATGTCGCGCTCGATGCGTTCTTTCGTGACCGCCGCGATCAGGTCGGCCTTGATGCGCTCCCTGACCGCGCCCGCGTCCTGGGCGAGCCAGGCGTGCAGCAGATCGTGGATGCCGGTGAGGGCGTCGTGCAGGCCGGCCGGCCGGAACGGCGGCGGCTGATGGGAAAGAATGGTCGCGCGGCCGCGCCGCTTGGCCTGCTGGGCCTCGCCGATGTTGTCGGCGATATAGGGATAGACCACCGGCACGTCGCCGACGGCGAGCATGGGATAGTCGTGGACGGAAAGGCCGCGCTCCTTGCCCGGCAGCCATTCCTGCGTGCCGTGGGTGCCGTAGTGGACGATGGCGTCGGCGGCGAACCGCTGGCGCGCCCAAAGGTAGGTGGCGAGGTAGAAGTGCGAGGGCGGTGACTTGGTGGAATGGTAGATCGACTTTTCCTTGTCTTCCCATTTTTCGCCCCGCGGCGGCTGCGGCAGCAGGACGATGTTGCCGACCTTGTGGCGCGGTATGACGAAATAGGCTTCGCCGTGGCGGCGTATCGCCATGGCTGACTTTTGCGGCGGGCCGAATTTCGCCTCGAGTTCGGTGCGCACCCGCGCCGGCAGGCTGTCCAGCCACTGCTCGTAGACGGCCACCGGCAACAACTCGGCCAGACCGGACCGCAGCAGCGCGTCGAGCCGGTCGTCGCGATAGTACGGCGCCAGCAGTTGCTGCAGGTTGCCGATCAGCTCGGGTTCCTGAGAGGCCTCGGTGGTGTAGCCGGCGGCCTTGAGCGCGGCGAGCGTGGTTTCGAGACTGCGCGGTACGTTGAGAAAGGACGCCGAGAGGTTTTTTTCGCCCGGCGGATAGTTCCAGAAAAATATGGCCAGCTTCTTCTCGGCGTTGGGTTTGCGCTGCAGGCGGACGAGGTTCAGCGCCTTGGCCACCACGGCGGCGGTCTGCGACGCGATCGGCGCGATCCGCTCGTCCTCCTTGCGCGTGGCGGCGGCGACCTGGATGTCGATGACGCCGGCGAATTCGGCCTGCGCCAGATAAAAAGGCACATCCATGAGTTGAACGCCTTGGGGGTCGGCCGCCCAGGCTGCCTCGTCCCCCTTGCGATAAGGCATGGCCTGAACGACCGGAACCCCCAAGCGTTCGAACTCAGCGCGACGGCCCTCGGGGTTGAGCATGATCTGAGTGTTGATGAGCGCGTGGGCCAGCGGCTTGCCCTGCGGCGCAAGCATGCGCGGCAGCGCCGCGGGATCGAGCATCGGACCGTAGAACGGCAGCGCGACGGCCCCGGCCGCCTCGATGCGCGCGATCAGGTCGTCGACGAAATCGGTTTGCATCGAGGCCAGGTGTTGCTGGTGCAGGGCGACGGCGATCACCGGGGCGTCGGCCGGCGGCTTTTGCCACGCCAGGTATGCGGCGGCATCCGCAAAAACCAGGCCGGGCGCCCGGGGATGATAGATGGCGGTCTTGGGAAAGACCGTCGGCGCCGGGATGCCGGCCAGCGGCCGGCCGGCAAAATGGGCGGCCAGGCTGGCGAAGAAACCGTCGAAGTTGGCGCGGCCGCCGCTGTTGTAATAGGCCACCAGACGCGCTGCCAGCGGATCGGGAAAGCCGTCCCAGGCGGCCCGGGCATCGTATAGCCAGGCGTGCGGCACTTTCAGCTCGGGCAGCGCGCGCGCCAGCCGTTCGCGGACGTCATCCACCTGATACGTATCGAACAAGACCGCGTCGAAGCCGCGGAACAGGCCGCCGTCGATCTCGGCCGGCAGCTGGTGCACGTAGCGAACCTGCACGTCGATGCCGTGCGGACGGGCGATTTCGCCGAGCTGGCGGAATTTGCCCGCCGGCACGTTGCCGGTGGCGATGAACAGCACGCTCGCCGCGTGGGCAAGCGCGCAGAACAGGAACAGCGGGAGCGCCGCGAGAACTCGTGCCATCGGGACGTCAATGGAGCCGCGAGACGGGTCTCGTCTCCGGAGCCGCGGCCGGCGGATCGTCTTTGCGCGGCAGTTCGAACAGCACGCGCTGCCATTCGCCGCGCAGGCGTTTTGCCGCCGACTTCAGTATCGGCGGCATGAGATGCTCGGGGTAGTTGCCGAGGTAGGCAAGCTGGCGCTCGATCATCACCACCTGGCGCGGGCAGCGGACGCGGGCAAAGCCGGTCATCAGCGACATCAGCGAGGCGAGCAGCGCGGCAGGATCCGGAAGATCGGCATGGTCGTCATCGGGGTGCATGGCCAGGCTCCTCAGAAATCGGTGCGCAGGCTGGCGAACAGCGTTCGGCCGCGCTCGGCATAGCCGAAGGCGGCCGACTTCTCGGCCAGGCGCACATCGGTCAGGTTCTCGACGCCGGCGCGCATCGTCACCGATTTGCCGAACCGCTTGGCGACGCTCATGTGCCACAGCGTGTAAGGCGGCACGCGCTCGCCGGTGGCATCGCGCTGGCGGCCGGTGTGCTCGAGGCCGAGCCGCGCGCTCCAGCCGGCGCCGGCGCCCCAGTCGACCCGGGAGGCGAGGCTTTCCCTGGGCCGGGCGACCAGTTCCCTGTCGCTGTCGCGGTCCTCGGTCCTGAGCAGCGTCAGGTCGGCGCTCCAGGTCAACGCGGACAGCACCTGCCAGCGCAAGCCGAGTTCGGCACCGTTCACCCGAGCGCGATTGACGTTGTCGTAGCGATAGGTGCGACGGGGGCCGACGACGCTCAGCAGCCGATAGGTGATCAGGTCCTCGACGCGCGTATGGAAAAGAACGCCGCGCAACCCGAGGCCGGCGCGCTGCCAGTCGGCGCCGATCTCGATGGAGTCCGAAGTTTCCGGCTTGATGTCGGCATTGCCCAGGAAGGTGTGCGGCCCCTCGGCGCCGACGTAGTTGGGCGATACCTGCTTGAGCGTCGGCGCTTTGAAGGCATGCCCGTAGCCGCCCTTGACGATCAACGCGGGCGTCGCCTCCCAAACGAGGTAGACGCGCGGGCTCCATTCGGTGCCGAAGAACTCGTGACGATCGGTGCGCAAACCGCCGGTCAGCGTCCAATCGGCGGCCAGCGCTATTTCGTCCTGGACGAACAGCGCCTTGTGGTTCGCGTCGTCCTGGCCGCCTGCCAAGCCGGCGTTCGCCAGCATTTCCCGGCGCGCTTCGCCGCCGACGGTCAGCCAATGGCCGCCCAGCTTGACCGCCACGTGGCCGTCGGCGACGTCGTCGCGCAGGTTTTGCGGCCGCGTCGGCGCCACGCCGTGGCTACGCGTGTTGGTGATGTCGAGCTCGGAGCGATAGAGATTGGCCTGGCCGCGCCAGCCGGCAAAATCGCCGCGCCAGGACAGGTAGCCATGCCGGCGTTCCAGGTCGTAGCGGTCCTCGAAGGCCTTCGTTCGCGAAACGTTGCCGCGCCAACGATCTTCCTGGCCCGCGATCCAGCCGGCTTCCAGGCGCTGCCCCGGCGCGACGTTCCAGCCCACCGAGGCGCTGCCGGCCAGCGACTTGCGGCCCTCCAGCTCCGAGTAGCGCTTATCCTCCCGGAGCGGCACGGCCGCGACGCGGCGCGCGTCGCCGGTCAGGCGCAGGTCGAAGCCGGCGCCGAGCGGACCGGTCGCGAAGACGTTGGCGCCGGCACGTCCGCCGCCATCGCCTTCGAGCAGATCGGCCCCCGAAATGCCGACCGAACCGATCCAGCGGTCTTGCGGCCGGCGCGTCACCAGGTTCACGACACCGCCGAGCGCTTCGGAACCGTAGAGGGTGGACATGGGGCCGCGGATCACCTCGATGCGTTCGACGGCCGACATCGGCAGCCAGTTGTACTGATAGTCGGAATGGCCGACGACGTCATCGGAGGCCGAGATGCGGCGCCCGTCGATCAGGTTCAGGACATGCTTGCCGTCGAGGCCCCGCATGGCCAGGGTCTTGCGGCCGCCGACCGACCGGCCGGTCAGGGTGATGCCGGGCTCGCCGCGCACGGCATCGAGCAGATCGACCGGGTTGCGCGCCTCGAGCTCCTGGCGGCCGACCACGGTCACCGTCGCCGGCGCGGTGCGGGTATCGTGTTCGGCAAGGGTGGCGGAAACCACCACATCCTTCAGCGGCGTGTCGGCCAGCGACGCGTCGGTCCAGATCGCCGTGAGCGCGAGCATCGACAGCCGATGAGCCCATGACGGGCTGTTCCCCATGTTCATTTGCAACCTCCCAATTTCAATGTCGATCGAACTTGGCTGGCTGCCTTGGGACGCGACGGCCCAGGTGGCTGGCGATAACGGGCATTGCAACGGCCCGGAAAATCGGTTTCTCTACAAAAAATGGCCGCTGGCGGGGCGCATATGACTGTTCGCTGGCTCGCGGCTAACGAGGAAAGACGGTTGCAGGCGGTCGCGTCGAGACGAACAGACCGCCGCTTGTTGGTCCATGGCCGCGCCTAGTCGACCAGACGAATGGCGCTGTCGGCGTTCGCGGCATCGCCGGAAAGCGCCGCCAGGCCGCGCGCAAAGCTGCCCATGCCCGGCGATTTCAGAAAGACGCAGGGCTTGCCGAGTTTCTTGCACGACTCTTTGAGCCGGTAGTAGGCCGTGTGGGAAACGCAGCCGGCCTGGCAGATCACCGCGTCGGCCGATGCGACCGCAACGTCGATGCGGTGCAAATTGTCTTCCTGGCCGCCGTCGTGGTGCAGGAAGCGCCCGCCCCGGGTTTCGACCAGCCGGCGGTAGCATTCCACCAGATTGGTCTTGCCGCCGATGCAAAGCACGCAGCGCCCCAGCAGGCGCGCCTCCGCCGGGCAGGCCGAACCGCAATCGCCTCGTCCATCGGGGTAGGCGCACCCGTCCGCATCGGCAATGCCCAGCGCGGTCTCGAGCGCGAGCGACAGGGCGGCCCGGTCGGCCTCGGCGTCGGCCAGGGCGATTTCCAGGTTGCGGGCGCGCTGCGCATGCCCGGCATTGCGTTCTTCAAGGCTCTCGATGCGTTGCGCCATGGCTTCGGCGCGTCTGAACAAGGTTTCGTAATCGCCGGCCCGACGCAGCGCATCGGCCAGTTCCACCTCCCGCCGCGCCAGCAGGGCCGCGCGCTGCTCGGCATCCGCCACCTGCTGGCTCAAGCCGGCCACCGCCCGCTCCTTCTGCCGTTGCGCCTCGTCGAGCCCGTGACGCAGCGCTTCGTGCTCCGCGCGCAAACGCATGTTGTCCTGCTTGATCCGTTCCAACTGGCGCAAATCCGCCCGCACCGAGGCGCCCACTTGATGCGAGAGCATGTGGATGTCGCCGTAAATCTGGTTGCTCGCTTGCTCGTCGAGGTCGGGATGGGTCCAGGCGGCCCAAAGCACGCCGGCGATGTCGTCGCCTTCCAGCAGCGCCTGCTGCCAAGCGGCCAGGATGGCCGGCTCGCCGCGTTCGCGCCCCAGGCTGGCCACCGCCGCCGCATAGCGCTTGTCGAGATATTTCTGGATGCCCTCGGTCAAGGCGCTTCGAGTGTCGCAGTAGCCCACCATCGTGGAATGCAGCGTGAAATCGGACATTTCCCGCTGATAGACCCCGGCCCGGCGGGCCAGCTTTCTCAGCTGGCTCACCGGCAGGCAGGTGCCGATCACCGGGCAATGCATGCGCGACGGCAGTTCCCAGAGACGTTTTCGCCGTCGCGCGACGACGGGCGGAAGCACCACGTCGTCCTCGCCGAACGCCGATCGTATCAACTGTGTCATCGAGTTCATCATCGGAACCAGTCTCCTTCAGGAGTACGAAGAGGCTGGCTTCCCGCTGAGGAACGGGTGGCTGGCAAACCAAGATCAAAGTCAGGCACGGCGTTGCGCCGATGGTCCCGACGCGTCTAGCGCGGGGTGCCGATTCATCGGCACCGGATGTTTCAAATGATAATGATTGTTATTTGATATGTAAAGCGCTTTAGTGTTTTAGCGCGATGGCGGCGGCGCGGCAACAGGCCGGGGGGATTTCATTACTCATCAGGCGCGGTGACGAAGCCGATGCGCACGAGGCCCTGGCGGGCCGCCGCCGACATGATCTGCGCCACTTTTTCATAGGGGGTGGTGCGCTCGGCGCGGATATGCAATTCCGGCTGCGGCCGACGCGCCGCGGCGGCGGCGAGACGCTGGGTGAGCGCCTCTGCGTCCACTGGCTCGCCGTTCCAGAACACCCGACCGGCGGCATCGAGGTCCAGCCGCACGTTGTCCGGTTTGGTGAGGTTGGCCGAAGATGTCGCGCGCGGCAGGTCGATCTTGACGGCATGGGTCAGCAGCGGCGCGGTGACGATGAAAATCACCAACAGCACCAGCATGACGTCGATCAGCGGCACCATGTTGATCTCGGTGAGCGCCGCGTTGTCTTCGGCGGCATCGAAGGTTCCGAAGGCCATGGTCGCGCGCCTCAGTTCACCGCCAGGCCAGGATGGCCGGCGATGGTCGAGCCGTTCTCGGTCGCCAGGCCACGGGCGCGCGCCAGGGCGATCATCTTGTCGCTGGTGACGCGCGCATCCGAGCGCATGGGCGAGGTCTTGATGCCGGTGGCCAGAAAGTTGAAGACATCGTAGGCAAAAGCGTTGAGCTGCGACAGGGTGTTGCGGTTGGCGCGGGCAAAAGCGTTGTAGCCGATGGCGGCAGGCAGGGCCACCGCGAGACCGAGGCCGGTCATGATCAGCGCTTCGCCGACCGGGCCGGCCACTTTGTCGAGCGTGCCTTGTCCGGAGAGGCCGATGGCGACCAGCGCGTGATAGATTCCCCAGACGGTGCCGAACAGGCCGACGAAAGGCGCCGAGGAAGCGACGGTGGCGAGGAAGCTCTGGCCAAATTCCATGCTCGCCTTGTCTTCCTCGATGGCGCGCTTGAGGGCCCGGGTGAGCATCTCGTCGGGCGCGCCCGCATCGATCAGGCTGGCGGCATGGCGGCCCTCCTGCTTGCTCCGGTTGAGTTGCTCGACCGCCGCGAAGCCGTGATACAGCAGGTGCGCAAACGGCTCCGCCGTTCCGTGTTCGCGGATATTTTGCGCTACCGCCTCGAGGTTCGGCGCGTCCCAGAAGGCGGCAAGAAAAGTCCGGCTGCGGCGGGTTTGGCGCCAGGACCGCACGCCCTTGACCAAGATCAGATACCAGCTGGCGATCGAGGAGAGCAGCAGTACGCCGAGGACGAAGCGGGCCAGGCCGTCGGCCTGGGCGAGAAAGTGGGCGAAACCGAGCGATTCGGTCATGTCATTCCTTCAAGTTGAAAACGATGGGGACCAGCACCCAGGCGGCCACCGCCGTGTCGCCCCGGCGGGCGGGCGCAAACTTCCAGCGGGCGACGGCGTTGCGGGCCGACTGATCGAGACGGGATGCGCCCGAGCTGAGCTTTACCTCGACCTGGCTCGGCTGACCGTCGGGCTCGACCAGAACGCGCAGCACCACCTTGCCTTCCTCGCGCAGCCGGCGCGACAAGGTCGGGTAGACCGGACTTGGGTTGTCGAGGTAATCGGCATCGAAACGGGGCGGGGCAACGACAGCGACAGGCGCCGGCTCGGGTGCCGGAATCGTCAGTGGCGCGGGCGGCGCGGGCCGTGCCGGCGGCGGCGGCGGCGGCAAGGGTGCGACTTCATGACGCGTCGCCGGTGCCGATGTTTCGGCAGTCAGAACCGGCGCCGGCGGTTCCGGTGGCTGCGCGATCGGCACTGGCGGCCTCGGCGCCGGCGGCTTGACTACCGGTGGTTTCGGCGCCGGCGGTCTCGGCACCGGGGGCGGTGGCTTCGGCGGCTCGGCGGGCACCTCGTGGATCATGCGCACCATCAGCGTTTCCAGGGGCGCCGGCAGCGGCGCGCTGCGCACCGACATCAGCGCCGCCAGGATGCCGAGGTGCGCCAGCACCACCGCGGCCAGTCCGCCGGGCGACCAGAAAGACATGGCGTCGGTAGGGGTGGGACAAGCGGCTTCGGCCACGCCGGACGGCTACGAAGGTTCGGCGATGCCGGCGGATGCCGCGCCGCGCCGGCGCGTGCTCCTGCGTTCCAGCGCCCGGTGATTGCCGCGCTCGAGGACCTCGACCAGATCCCGGGCATGTTCGCGAAGATGGTCGTCGGCATCGGTGTCGTTGGCCACCTGCTCCAGCAGCAAGGCCGCCAGGTAAGCGGCGCGCGGACATCCGGTTTCCATGTGCCGGGCCAGGTGGGCCAGGGCGCCAGCGACCATGCGCGCCGGTGACGGGGAGTCGATCGGACTTGGGTAGTTCATGACAAGCTCCTTACCAGACGTAGAAAACGAAAAGCCAGCTCGCGGCGACCACCGCGACCGGCACCAGGCCGACGACGCCGGCCAGCAGCTTGGCCGGCGTGCCGCCACGGCTGACTTTCAGGACTTGTCCGCCCAGCCATACCGACCAGCCGACGCCGACGGCGAGCAGCGCCGCGCGCAGACCGGGCAGCCAGCCGAGCGGCACGCCCTCCGCGCGCAGATGGGTGGCGGTCATCATCGACAGGCCGAGGAACAGGCCGATGCCGGCCAGCGGCGTCAGCGCCAGCGTCAGCCGCCGCCAGTCGGCGCCCGCGAGCCGCGCCGCCAGGCGCAGGCATGCCCAGGCGCCGCCGCCGATCGCCAGCGCGACACCGCCGATGTAGACCAGGATGGCAGCGCCGTCGAGCCAGGTGAACAGATCGTTGGCGGCTTCCTGATGGGTCAGCAGCCACCAGGGGGCATCGGTGCCGAGCGGCCAGAGGATGTCGCGGTTCACCAGCCATTCGGCGGCCGCCTGCTTCAGGCGCACGAACCAGGGGTTGACGGTCCACTGGAATGCGCCCAGCGCCACGCCGAGCAGGCCGAACAGCAGCAGCATGGCTTCGGCGGTGCGCGGCGCCTCGCCGGCGAGGATTTCGGCGTTGGGCGAACGCGCCGCCAGTTCGACGGCGTCGCGATGGCCGCTGCAGCGGCCGCAGGCGTGGCACTCCGCCATGCCGTCGAGCTTGCGGACGTTGAGCAGCGGCGCGCAATCGACGGCGGGCGTGCGCGCAGGATGCCGCTTCCAGGCTTCGGCATCGACGCGAAAATGGACCGGCGCAAGCCTTGCCAGCAGCGCAAAGACGCCGGAGACCGGGCACAGGTGGCGGCACCAGATGCGCTTGCCCTTGCCGTACAGGTAGCCGATCGCCATGGCCGCGACGGTGGAGCCGCCGAGGATCAGCAGCGCCGCCTGCGGATATTCGTAGACGCTGACCAGCTGCCCGTAGACGGTGGTCAGGATGAAGGCGACGACGGGCCAGCCGCCCCAGCGCAGCCATTTCGGGATGGCGCCGCCGCGGCCGTGGCGGCTGGCGAACTCCGCCAGCGCGCCTTCCGGGCAGAGCACGCCGCACCAGACGCGGCCCACGAGCATGATCGAAAGAATGACGAACGGCCACCAGACGCCCCAGAACAGGTACTGCGCCGCCAGCACCAGCCGCTCGTGCCAGGCGCCGACGTAGGGCGGCTTGTCTTGCACGGGCACCTCGTCCGATGCGGTGCACACCGCGGGGTCGACGAACGAGGCGGCGCCGAAATCGCTGGAGAACAGCCGCGTCTCGGGGTTCGGCGGCGGCAGAAAAGCGGGCAAGACCACCAGCACGGCGTAGAAGACGACGATGGCCCACTGGATGCCGAGGATGGCGCGGCGATGGCGCGCCATGCCGTCGCCGAGACGAGCCAGACGGCTCTTGGGCAGGCGCGGCTGGAAGACGATGGTGGCGGTCTGGACGTTCATGCCGCGTTCATCTGGCGATCACCACCAGTTCGCCGGTGATCGGATTGAACTCGTCGACGAAGCTGTACTCGCCTGGCTGGAGCTTCGGCAGCGTGACGAAGGAGCGCGCGCCGGCGGCGAGAATTTTCTCGATGTGCATTTCGTCGTTCTCGAACTCGAGCGGACCGGGACCGTCGTTCTGCAGCGTCAGCTTGATGCGCTTGCCGGCAGGCACTTCGACGCGGTCCGGAAAAAACCGGCCGTCCTTGACGACGATGTGGAAGGTCGGCAGTTCGGTCGACTGCGCCTGGCTGTCCGCCACCCAGCCCAAGCCGAACCAGAGCAGAACGACAAAGAACAGATGCGCCAGAAGTCGTGCCATGGTCAGATTCCGATTTTTGCGCGCAGGCCGATGACCTTGACCGACTGCGTCCCGCCGTTGCCGGCCGGCCGCTGGATCAGCTGGACGTCGGGCGTCAGCTCGAATTTGCCGTTGACCTTGTAGCGGTAGTAGAGCTCGACCTGCCGCTCCCAGCCGGCGGCCCGGTAGCCGAAGTCGGGGTTGCCGTCGCCGTCGGCATCCACCGTCGCCGAGTCGTTGCGGAAGTCCTTGCTGGTGCGCAGCGCGCCGAGCGCGATGCCCACACCGTCGGTGCCGCGGCCCCAGTCGGACCCGGCCAGCTCGGCGCCGACGGTGATCGCGCGGTCGAACCTGGTCCGGCCCTTGAGCTGGTGACCGTAGCGGCCGAACAGCGTCAGGTCGTCCGCCACCTTCTGGTCGACCGAGGCGCCGATGCCGGCATGGCGGCGTTCGACGCCGTCGTAGCCCGGTGCGCGGCCGTTCTGCCAGGTGTAGAGGCGGTAGCTGCCCGGCAGGTAGTTGAAGCGGGCGTGCGTTTCCGCCTGGGCGATCACGAGCGGCGAAGACAGCGAGCCGCTGAAGTTGGCGCCCGGCCCCGCGCCGAACACGCCCAGCGACAGGCTCCACTCGGCGCCCTTCTGCTGCTCGTTGACATACTGGACGATGGCGCCGGGCGAGAAGCCATAGGCGTCGGCGCCCACGTCGCCGCCAGAGTCGAGCAGCGGGTTGTGCACGAAGGCGTTGTTCATGAACCGGGTCGACTCGTCGTCGGCGATCGCGTTCTGGTCGAAGAAGACGAAGGGGTCG
>WBZU01000160.1_pt1 | contig 66516 bp, 54 predicted proteins | sample 5204311 | NCBI WGS metagenome assembly WBZU01 (sample SAMN12344359, study PRJNA552823) | activated sludge metagenome | biome: Activated sludge suspended growth; feature: Nitrification reactor; material: Wastewater; isolation source: activated sludge from nitrification reactor of wastewater...
GGCGCTCGCTTCGCTCCGCCGCCGATTCCGCTCCGCCAAACCTTGAAAACCCGTTCCGCCCCGCCAAACCGTTCGTTGGGTAAAACCAACGACGACGCGCGCCTCGCCCAATCCCTCCGCGCTCGATCCCGCACGGCCTTTCTGACCCTGCTGGTCGGCTTTCAAGAAGCCGATCGGCAGGCCCAGGGCGCTCTATCTCGGGGCCGCGAGCGATCCATTTACCCGGGCCTCGTTTCGGCCATTTTGCGAATCGTCGTCGTCTTATTCGCCGAAGCCCGCGAGGTCTCGGTCAATGGTGCAAAGCTCGACGCATTGCATGCGCTTCATCGGCAGCTCGTGCCACATCGGCAAGGTGTTTTGTTCGATACGCATGACGCATGGATGCGGGTTTTGGCGACGTGGCACCAATTTCGCCAAGGGCTTCCGCGTTCCGACCGTATTGGCGCCGATGCCTTGTTTCATCCCGCATCGACGGCGTTCCTCGAAATTCACCTGCCCGATGCCCTGGTTTGGCGTGTACTCGATGCGTTGCTTCAAGCGGACGGAGTACACCTCGATTTCGCGCGTCTCGATCTCGAGCACATCGGCACTTTTTACGAAGGTTTGATGGCCTTCGATTCGCTCGATGCGCGCATTCATTACGACCTCGCCGCCGCATTCGACATGCGCGATGCACCCAGCGACGATCGCAAACGCCTCGGTGCGCATTACACGTCCCGCAACATTACGCAAACCGCTATTGATCGCGCCCTCGAGCCTCTTTTGGCGACCGCGGACTCAAGCCGAGCACTGCTCGCTCGGCGCATTTGCGATCCCGCCATGGGCTCGGGCGCGTTCCTACTCGAGACCTGCCGTCATTTGGCTGATGTTCTGCTTCGATTCGGAGAACCTTCCGGTACCTGGTCAAACGTTTGTCTTGGCGAAGACGAAGTCGTCGGCGCGCAAAGGCTGGTTGCCCGCCAATGCATTTACGGCGTCGATAAGAATCCGCGGGCGGCCGAGCTTGCGCGCTGGGCATTGTGGCTCTTGACGTCGTCGCGAAAATCGCCGGGTGTTTTGCTGGACGAACATATCCGCGCCGGAGATTCGCTGATCGGCCGACCCGGAGGCGATCGTTGGTTTTCCGGTGAATTGCCTCGAAAATATCAAAAATATGCCGAATCTTGGTCTCGGCATCGGCCATTTCATTGGGATGTCGAATTTCCAGCCGTCATGGACAATGCGGGATTCGACGCATTCGTCGGAAATCCTCCGTGGGTTTCGTACGCGGGCCGAGCTGCGCAACCGCTCGATGATGATTTGCGGGCCTATTTTTCCGACACGAATCCGGCGTTTGCAGGTTACAAGAATTTGCAGGGCCTCTTCATTTCGCGCTGTGCCGCCATGTTGCGCCCCGGCGGGAGGCTCGGGTTTGTCTTGCCATCTTCCATGTCCGAGCTCGAAGGGTATCTGCCCACGCGTCGGGCGCATGAATGCTTTTGCGAATGCGACGATGATTTGCCGGATTTGGGCGACGTATTCGATGATGTTTTTCAGCCCAGCATGGCGCTCCTGTCGACTCGGCGCGACAAACCAATCTCTGTCGAGCACCCCCGGTCTTGGCCTTTGCATCGATCGGACCTCGATCCCAACGGCCTTGCGTTGCTGGCCCGTTTGTCAGCGTTTCCCACGTTTCCCCCCGAGCTTTTCGGTGAACGCGGATTCCAGTCGATGGGTGAGGATATTCAGCACCTTCATGCGCTCGATGCGCCTGCGGGCGCATTTCGTACCGGCGTGCGTGTAGGCGGGGACATCGAACCATTTTTGCGTCGGTCGCCTAAGTTTTATTGTGATCCGGCGGCCTTTGGAGGTCGATTTCGGGCCGCTGAAGAATGGGCGTTGGTGGCCTTGTTGATTCGCCAAACGGCGCGGTTTCCGATGGTGGCTTTGGCCGACGGTCAAGCATTTCGCAATTCGATCCTCGCGGGGTTTGCGTCTGAGACCTGGAGTCGGTTTTTCCTTTTGGCTTGGCTCAATTCATCGCCCATTCGCTGGTTTCATTACGTCCGCAATCGCGATGCACGTCAAGGCATGCCGCAAGTCAAAATTGCTCATCTGCGAGCGCTCCCCGCACCGCGTTCGAATGCGTACGTGCAGCGGATCGAGACGTTGGGACGGACGTTTGGCCAACGTAACGCCGGCGTTTCTTCCGACGAACAACAATGCCTCGATGATCTCGTGACAGATGCGCTCGAATTGAGCTCTGTGGAACGGCAAATCATCCAACATTGGCGATCGGCTCTGCTCGAAAAGTAATCCTATCCGTTTGCGCCGAAACCGCGTACGATGCGGCGTCATGCGTTTCTCATCCGGCATCTTTATCGCTCTTTTGGGGCTTGTTTCCGCTTGTGGTGGGTCGTCGGCACCAAGCGACGCCGCGCCTGCCGGGCCGTCGCCTGCGTCCACGCCTGCACCTGCGCCTGCACCTGCGCCTTCCGCGTCCGCCGCCGCGCCTGCCGTCACGACCGCCGCGGCGGTTGTCGATCCAAACGTTTGTCGTTTGGGCAAAATGGAGACGTGGAAGGAATGTGTCGGCAAGCAGGTGGAAGTTCTCGGACAAACGCCGAAGATGGTGTACCAACATCCGATGATTGCGCCCGTGGGTATGCCCGGAAGCGCAGCGCCGACGATGAAGCAGGGATACCTCGAATTATCCGAAGGCAATCAAATCATCGTGATTTCGAAGGACGCCGACTCGTGTTCGGGGGCCAAGCGCGTCAAAGGGTCATTACGACAAATCGATTTGGGCGGTCCGGCGGGGACCAAAGAGAGTTATCGCGGCTGGGCCATTGAAAACGCGACGATCACGTGTGAGTGATTGATTTCACGGATTCGCCGACGTTCTCGACGCAATCCATTCGCGTACACATTCGAGCTCGAAACCGCTCAAGGCCGGCTTTCCGATGGGCATGGGCGAGCCGCAATTCGGTAGAGGCAGCAGTTTTTCATAAAGCAAGCTGGTCTCGGGCAAGACCGGATCGACGAGAAGTCCGGGACAATCGCGACCCGGAACATCGACGAGCCGGCTTTCGACGTTCGGGGCTACCAGATCCAACCCCGCAGCGGCATTGGCGCCTTCGTGGCAGATCGATCCCGCACAACGTTTGACGAAGATATCGTTGTAAATATCGGGGCACGTCACGGGAACGCCGCCGTCGAGGAATCGTTCGGGATTTTCGAGTTCTCCCGGACAACCCAAAAAAGTGGCCGCTCCGAACCCGACGACGAGCAGCGAAAAGAAGACGTTCACGAAGCGTGCGCGGCTACCGACCATATTCGATCCCAATCTTGAAAATTCCGAATTGATCCAAGGCTCCGCCGGCAACGTAGGCATCACCGGGAACGGGCACGAATGATGAAAAGAAACGCGTGTAGTCGAAGAGCATGAGCAGGCGCGTATTTGCGGCGATGTTCACGCCCGCGCCGAGCTGCGCATCGATTCCATTGACGCTTGCATCGCGAAATCGATCATAAACGGCGCCGCCGGAGAGCGTGGCAAGGTAATCAAAGCCGGCAGTAACGAACAAACGTTGCGTCAAAGCCATTTCGGCATTCAGTCCCATTCTGAGGAAACGATACGTAACGGTTGGAATTTCTCGAGCCAAAGAGGATGTCGTGCCGAAGGAAAACCCGAGCCAACCATAACCGACGCGAGCGCCGAGGACGGGGGCGCGGAGCTGTTTGCCCAAACGAACGGGGACGAACAGAAGTGCGTCGCCGTGATCCCAGGTCGTCGTGACGGTTTGTCCGTCGTTGGTGGCGGATTCGATCGTCGGGGCGAAGGCGTAATCGAAGCGGATTTCGAGGCGATCGAGGACGGTTTGTCGCGTCCACGCGAAGGGACGCAGTGATCCGCCGAGCGTCACGAGGGGTACGCCGACGACATCGTAGGGCCGAAGGTTTGTCGCGATGCTCAGCGGATCGGAATAGCTGAACCAACGAGCTCCGGCTTCGGCGCCGATACGTAATGAATAACCGACGTCGGGAGCAGTTTCCGAGGCTTTTTCCTGAGGAGCGGTTGTGTCCAGCGCGAACGACGCTCGCGGAACGAGCATCACGGGGAGGAGGATGGCGATGGGCGGCAGGAGGCGCACGACGCGTACAGTACCCATCTTTGTCGACACGTCGAGCGTTTTGAAAAACGACCTCGACGGCGGGAATCTTTTGCTTTAGTGTTGCAGCTGTTCTGCGGGATCGTCCCGCCTTACTTCGAGACGCCATGACCCACGTAGCCCGATCCTCTTGGTTTCTTGGCGGTGCCTTGGTCCTCGGTGCCCTTGTTTCATGCTCCACGGGTCATATTGGTGACTCTCCGGGCAAAGGCACGGAAACCTCGGCGCCTACGTGTATTGGAATCGTACCCGGCAAATCGCCCATTCGACGAATGACGCGGTTCGAGTACGACAATACGGTACGTGATCTCCTTGGAGACGATACGCATCCTGCCGACAGTTTCGTTCCGGAAGAAGAAGCGCTTGGTTTTGACAATCAAGCCGCGGCATTGGGTGTCACGCAAATTCTCGCCGAACAATACATGGTTGCAAGCGAGGGCATTGCGGCTCGTGCCGTGGACAAATTCGCCACGCTATTGCCTTGTCAGCCGGTGGTTGGCGACGAACGAGCGTGTGCGTCGAAGTTCATCGAGGTGTTTGGGCCGCGTGCATTTCGTCGGCCGCTCGATTCCGACGAGCAGGCTCGATTGCTCGCCGTGTACGACTGGGGTTTTGCCGAAGTCGGATTCAACCGCGGCATTGAGCTCGTGATTCAGGCCGTGCTCCAATCGCCGCCTTTCTTGTATCGCGTCGAGTTTGGCATGCCGGACCCGGTCGAAGGTGACGTCGTTGCGTTGTCTCCGCACGAGATGGCGTCGCGTTTGTCGTACATGCTTTGGTCGTCGATGCCCGACGAAGAATTGTTCAAAGCGGCCGATGAAGGTCGTCTTGGAACGCCGGAAGAGATCGAGACGCAAGCCCGCCGGATGCTCGAAGACCCGCGCGCTCGACAAGCGGTGGCGAATTTCAACAGCCAATGGCTGGGTTTGTCCCACATGGAAAGCATGAAGAAGGACCCGGCCACGTATCCTCAATACGATGAAAGTCTTCGTCCTCTTTGGCGCGAAGAAACGCTCGCGTTTCTCGATGACGTGATTTTCGATGGCGGCGGCGATGTTTCCACGATTTTCACGGCCACGCATTCGATCATGAACGCGCAGCTCGCTCAGTTCTACGGCCTCGAAGCCGGACCGCAAACCGAAACGTTCGAACGAGTGGACCTGGATCCGAAACGAGCTGCCGGTGTGCTGACGCAGGGAAGCATTCTCGCGGTCACGGGCAAACCCAATCAAAGTTCGCCGGTGCATCGAGGCAAGTTTGTCCGGGAACGTTTGCTCTGCCAAACCCTCCCGCCCCCGCCGAACAATGTCGTCGTGACTCCGCCCGAACCGTCGCCGGATCTCACGACGCGTGAACGTTACTCGGAGCATTTCAAGAATCCCGCTTGCTCGGGTTGTCATATCAAAATGGATCCCATTGGGTTCGGCTTCGAGCATTACGATGGTATCGGCCTTTGGCGGGATGAAGAGAATGGCCGGCCAATCGACGATGCGGGCGAGCTCGTCGATACGCGCAACATCGACGGCTCGTTCGACGGCGTCGTCGATCTTGGCAAGAAGCTCGCGCAGAGTGAAGAAGTGCGGCAATGCGTCGCCACGCAATGGTTCCGCTATGGTTATGGCCGAGCGGAAGGGGCGGAAGATTATTGCTCCATGAAGAACCTGCAAGAGACGTTTGCGCAAAAAGGCTTCAACATCAAAGAGCTCCTCGTCGCGTTGACCCAAACGGATGCCTTCCGGTATCGTCGAATGGTTACGGTGCAACAACCATGAAACATCAGAAGTTGAGCCGTCGGGCGGCCCTGCGGGGTCTGGGTGGAATCGCGATTGGTTTGCCATTTCTCGGCGCCATGAGCGATTCGGCGCGAGCCGGAACGTTTCCCAAGCGGTTCGTCGCGATGTTCTCCGGGTTTGGCACGGTAAAAGACGCCTGGGTTCCTCAAGGCACGGAGACCGATTTCAACTTCGGTCCCATTCTCGCGCCGCTCGAGCCCTACAAAAAGCGCGTCATGGTGTTCGAGGGCGTCAATTATGAATCGACGAACCACGGACCCGGCGATCCGCATCAATTGGGCATTGCGCATGCGCTCACGGGTATGGAGCTGCAAGAGGGCACGTTGTTCCCGTACGTATGCAGCCCGGGTAAGTCGGTGGGCTGGGGCGGAGGCATTTCGCTCGATCAATTCCTGGCCGATCAAATTGGACAAACCACCAAGTTCCCGTCGCTCGAGTTTGGCGTACAGGTACAATACGCCGATGTTTCCGCGCGTATCTCGTATCGTGGCCCGGGGCAACCCGTTCCGCCGGAGGACAATCCGTACGAAGCTTACAAGCGAATTTTCGCGGATGTCGGAGCCGATCCGGCCGAAGTCGCGCGATTGAAAGCCGAACGAAAGACCGTGCTCGATTACGTGGGCGGCGATTACGAGCGTTTGTCTTCGCGCCTCGGGATGAGTGATCGGCAAAAGATCGACGCGCATTTGCAGGCGATTCGCGATATCGAAAAGCGCCTGGATGCTCCGGGCATGATGGCCGGTGCGTGTAATCCGCCGGATCTCGGGGTTCCCGTGGCGCCTTTGGAAAACGACAATTTCCCGCAAATCGCGCGCTGTCAAATGGACTTGCTGGCGATGTCGTTGATTTGCGATCTCACGCGCGTGGCCACGGTTCAATTCGCCACGGTACAACAAGGCGGGCGCGTATTTTCGTGGCTTGGTCATTCCGAAGGCCATCATTCGCTTTCGCATTCGAGCGCCGCGGATCCGGTTCGTCGACAGCAACTCATCGAAATTGGCAATTGGTATGCGTCGCAAATTGCATATCTTTGCAAAATTCTCGACAGCGTTCCCGAAGGCGACGGCACGGTCCTCGATAACACCATGATTTATTGGTGCAGCGATATCTCGATCGGTCAACAACACACCCACACCGATATGCCGCTCGTGCTGGTCGGTGGAGGTGGTGGGGCACTCCGTACCGGTCGGCATTTGACGTACCAAAATGCCTGGCACAACGACCTTTTGATTGCCATGTCGCACGCGATGGGGGTTCCCGTCGCCACGTTCGGCAATCCCGCTTATTGCAAAGGTCCGCTGCCCGGCGTGCTCGTCTGACGTTTCTTTCCCCGTTTCTTTCCCCGTTTCCTCGGCGCAATCGAGGAAAGTCACGATCCGCTTGCAGTTTTCTTTGCATGCGCCTCGTTCTTTTGGCATGTACTCACCGCCATGCCCGTTCGTCCGAACCTTCTGCTCACCACGTTGGTTGCGATCTCCGCGCTGGTTGCGGCGTGCAATCCCCAGGGAAATGCAGCGGGAGTCGATGGCGGTGTTGCCGATGCCGCCGCCGGCGATGCTGCTCCGGTCACTCAAGGGCAGAGTTCCGTGCCCGAAGTGCAGCCCACGGACAAACCCATGTTGGGAATCACCGCGTTCGTGGCGACGGTGTATTCGGAACCTCGCGATACATCGAAAAAGCTTGGTTATTTGCGTGTCGGGGCCAAAGTCGCGCGCAGTGAAGAACCGGCGGGAACCAAAGGATGTCCCGGAGGTTGGTATGGGATTTTTCCGAAGGGATACGTTTGCGTCGGGGCCGATGCGACGCTCGATTTGGAAGATCCCACCGTTCGAGCGGCATCACGTCGGCCCAATTTGAAGACGGCGTTGCCGTATCGATATGCGTTTGTCCGGGCCGTGTTGCCGCTGTATGTGCGCGTTCCGACGGCGGACGAGCAGACGAAGTCGGAATTCAAGCTGCAAGAGCATCTCGATTGGTACAAGGAAAACGGCGCGACGGCGAACAAGGTTCGTATGGGCGCGTGGGACGTCGCGATTGATGATCGAGGGGTTCCGCTTCCGGGAAAACAGCTGGGTGAATTGGGGCTCGGGAAGAATTCGGAAGAATTGGGGATCGGCGTTTTATTGGGCGGAGAAGCCGAGGACGATCCGATTCCGTTTTGGCTTGCGGACGGCAAGAGGCTCATTCCGAACATCAGCGATTTCAAAGTGCCCGATTATGCAGTTTTTGCCGATCGAGCTCGGCGGCATACGGGTTTGGCGCTCGTGGGGTCGTTTGCGACGGGGCCCGAATCGCTCGAGCGGCGGTTTGCCATTACGACGGATTTGCGCATGGCGCCGCATACCAAGATCAAGCCGGATATGGGATCGCCGTGGCATGGTCTGGAATTGACGGATGAATTCACGTTGCCGGTGGCCTTCATTCGCACGCAAGGGGCAAAGGCGTATCGAATATCGAAGAACAAGGCGATGGCGACGGATGACCTCGATTATCGCAGCGTACACGCGCTCGTGGGGACGATGCGTACGGCCGAGGGCGTAAAGTATTATCGAACGAAGGACAAACGGTGGCTCAGCCAGCTCGATGTGGGGTTGGCATTGCCTCCGGCTTCGTGGCCTGAAGATGCGGAAAAGGGCAAAAAGTGGATTGAGATCTCCATTGCCAACCAGACGCTCGTGTTATGGGAGGGCAAACGGCCCATTTACGTGACGCTCGTTTCGACGGGCCAAGCGGGTCTGGATGATCCGAAGAAGACGACGGCGACGGTTCGCGGGATTTTCAAGATTCGCAACAAGCACATCACGGCCATGATGGATTCGAATGAAGGGTCGGGTGTGGGGGGAGCCAAGACGCAGGTTGCATCGGCGACGTCACCATCGGACGGGGGAGGCAAGGCGTCGACGAACAAGGCGAAAACGCCGCCTGCCGCCCCGGGCAAGGCCCCGGCCAAACCCGCCCCGGCCAAACCCGGTGGTAAAGACAAACCCGCGGACGATAAGAAGGTACCGCGCAAAGGTGACGGGGAATATGGCGTGACCAAGCGGCGTGGCGAGGGCACATTTCAGCTGCGCGACGTCCCGTACATCCAGTATTTCGAGAGTGGTTACGCATTGCATGCGGCTTATTGGCACGACGTGTTCGGTACGCCGCGGAGCCATGGTTGCGTCAACCTCGCTCCGGTCGATGCGCATCGCGTGTTTCTCTGGACAGACCCTCCCGTTCCCGAGGGGTGGCATGCGATCAACACGGGTGAAGAGTTTGGCGAAGGCACGACGGTCATCATTCACGAATGATTCGTCGGATGCGGTTGCAGATCCGACAAACCTGCCGGTCCGTCAAGTTCCATTCGGAGCCGCGTGATTTGACGGCTCGCGAAGTTTCTCGTGATTTTTGCGTGCAGCCGACGTGACACGAGCCTTGTAATCTGTCACTTCTTCACGAACCTCCACATTCCGTCCGCTGGGAAATTCGTATGTCGACCCCCGATGCATCCGCGCGAGCGCGGGTGCGCGATCGAGTTCTGCTTGTCGTCGTTTTGACTGTCTTTCTCGACCTCGTCGGGTTTGGCATCACGATCCCGCAGCTTCCGTTTTACGTCAAAGGAATGGCCAAAGCCGAGCATGCGGGGACGATCACGGGGCTGCTCATCGGCAGTTATTCGCTTGCGCAGTCGCTGGCGACGCCGTGGCTCGGCCGTTTGTCCGACAAGTACGGGCGTCGAGCGGTGATTTTGTTGAGTTTGCTCGGGAACGCGCTCAGCATGATCTTGTTTGCCGTGGCGGTGGAACAGCGCGTGCTGCCGTTGCTTTTCACGTCGCGCATATTGGCGGGCGTGACGGCGGGGAACCTCGGGGCATGTCAAGCGGCGATCGCGGATGTCACGGAGAAGAGTGAACGTTCGGCGGCGATGGGAAAACTGGGGGCGGGGATTGGTCTCGGTCTCATCGTCGGTCCATTCATTGGAGGTCAAACGGGTAAGATTGCGCCTTGGGCTCCTCCGATCGCCGCGGCGATCATGGCGTTGATGGACTTGGGTTTGGCGGCGGTGCTCATGCCGGAGACGCGGCAGTTTCGTCAGGACCAACCCTCGGCGGAGCAGCAGGCATCCAAAAATTCATTGCGCCTCGTGGATCTGCTTCGGGATCGGCGCATGGCGGCGGTGCTGCTGCTCTTTTTCCTCACGTTTACTTCGATGACGTGCCTGAACGTGGCGTTTCCGCTTCTTTCGGCGGAGCGATTCGGATGGACGGGCGTCGAGGTGGGGTACATGTTCGGCGCCTTTGGCGTGGCGGGCGTCATCATTCAGGGATTTTTGATGAAGCGGTTGACCGCGCGTTTCAGTGACGTGTCGATGGTCATCACCGCGGGCATTTTGATGGCGGTCGGCATGACTTTGTCGGCCAATTCGACGAAGCCTTGGATGCTCATCGTGGCCAACGTGCTGATCGGCATCGGCGTATCGATCAACAATCCGGTTTTGTCCGCTGTCGCGTCGAAAGTAGCTCCTGCGCATGTGCAAGGAGCGGCGCTTGGTTATGCGCAATCATCGGGAAGCTGGGCGCGGACGATATGGCCGCCGACGTGGGGTTTCATGTACAACCACGTGGGACCGATGGCGCCGTTTGTCGGGGCCGCGACGGCGGCGTTGCTGATGGTGGTCGTTGCTTCGACGTTGCGTGGAATCGAAGCTCCGGCGTCCGTGAAGAGTGCCCCAGGCTGAGCCGCGGTTTGTCTCGTCAAAACCCGTTCAGTTCATTGACGACTTGGAAAACCGAGCCGATGTCATAGAAGTCGACGGCGACGAAGTTTGGGATTTGGCCGCCTTCCGATTGACATTGTTTCGCGCGGGCCGACAAGAGCGCGTACTCGTTGGCGACTTTGGCGCGCTCCGGCGTGGAGAGCGGATCGGATAACCAGTGATTCATCAGGAAGAGGTCGTTGGTTTTTGCGCCGCGATTGAGATTGCAAGAAAAATCTTCGGGTTTGGCGAAGGAATACGGCGTGTCCCAGGCGATGTTCCAGAAATGGTTGTACCAACTCGGCGGCGGTTCGGCGTTCTCCGCGCCGGTGACGATGCGTTTGCCGCTCACGATCAGGTCATAAAGCGTGGGCCAAGGTTTTCCCGGCTCGTGCGTGTATACCATTTCGGACAGGCCCGCGGCTTTGAAGGCTCCCTCCGTTTTGGCCGCGGAAATATGATCTTCAATGATGAACGTCAGCACATCGTGCGGGTGTTCGTTCAGGAACGTGCGAATGTCCTCGAGCGCGTCGAGCAGGCGCGTATGTCCGAGCGCGCAAGCGGAATGGCACAAGTAGAGGTCATCGTTCCATTCGTAGGTATCGAACAACATGGCGCGGATGCCGTCTTGTAATTGGCGGCGCATGCCGAAGTTTTGATTCGGAGCGACCCAGCCTTCTTCGAAATTCGACATCGCATTGTGGGTCGCGGGAAAAGCGACTTCATCATAGCGGCGCAAGCACAATTCCGCGTGGCCGTTGCATTCGGAAGGAGGCGCGACTTGAGCCGGCTTGGCGGGCGGGTTTGTCTCACCACAACCCAAACAAATGACGACGGCGCACAGGGCGAGATGAAAGCCGGGATGACGTTGGACCATGGTCTTCAGGATAGACCAGTTTGCCCCGGTGAACAGCGGATTGATTTCAATTTTCGTTTCGGCAAAAAATATCCTCGCGCAGTGCGCGACCGGCGCGCACCACGCGAGGCAAACAGTCCTTGGGTCCTCGTTTCAGACGCAGGGCGTCGAAATGCCGGACCTCACATTCAATTCAGCGTTTCTTGCCGACTTGGCCCTGCAATTGCTTGCGAACCTTCTTGACGTCGGCAATGGGCATTTCCCGCAAAAGCTCGGCCACTTTCGAGTATTCGTCTTCCGCCGCAAAAGCCAAAATATAAAGAGGCGGCAAGTCGAAACCCTGGGCAAGGCGTTGAATGGTCCCGATCGTGATCGCGGCCAATCCGTGTTCCACGCTCGACAAATGACCCTTCGACAATTCGCTGGCGTCCGCCAGATCAGCGAGCGACATATTGCGCTCCAGGCGAAGTTCGCGAATACGGGCGCCTACTTGTTGAGCGTACGGATCGGGCGTATTTCGTCGCGGCATGTCGTTTTTTGGTTCTCGGGCGGCAATGGCCCACCCGACCGGCCTCCTTATGCCGGGTTTTCGTTTGTATTCACAAGTCAGCCACGGGCCGTCGCGTTATCGTGGGCTGGGGTGACCGAGTTTGTCCTCTTCACTCTCCACCGGACGCGTCGTCCTCATTGACGAACTCAATATGCATCCGTAGGACGAACTCGTCACCTGGAAACTTCATTTGCTCGGACATTGATTGTCCGACCATTTCGGGCCGTACACGGGCGGTCTGGACAATGGGGTTTGGGGTGAAGAGCGAACGGGATTCGGCTGTGTAAAGGAGCGACCGCGAGCATCACGTCGATCGTGGTTCTCGCGACCCGGTGTCTGTGCTAGGTGCAGCGGGTCATCGAAGCGCGGAGGTCTGGGTTGTGATGCAAGCGAAAATCGGGCTCGTGGGGCTGGCGGTCATGGGCGAAAATCTCGCTTTGAACATCGAGCGGCATGGTTTTCCCATCGCCGTGTACAATCGCGATCCGGCGAAAGTCGAACGGCTTTTGGAGACGCGCGCCAAGGGCTTGCAGTTCCTCGGGGCCAATACGGCGGCGGAGCTTGCCGGCATGCTCGAGCGTCCGCGTAAAATCGTTCTGCTCGTCAAGGCGGGACAACCGGTCGATTGGACGATTGAACAATTGCGTCCGCACCTCGAACCGGGCGACATCATCATCGACGGTGGCAATTCCTGGTACGAGGACACCGAGCGGCGTCAAAAGGAGCTTGCGGCGACGGGCATTCGCTTCATCGGCTCGGGGGTTTCCGGCGGTGAAGAAGGAGCGCTCTGGGGGCCGTCCTTGATGCCCGGAGGTGAACGTGCGGCGTATGAAGAGATTCGTCCCATTTGGGAAGCGATTGCCGCGAAAGTCGATGACGGTCCGTGCGTCACGTACATCGGTCCGGGCGGGTCGGGGCATTTCGTCAAAATGGTACACAACGGCATCGAATACGGCGATATGCAGCTGATTGCCGAAGCGTACGATATTCTCCATCGCGGGCTCGGGTATTCGGCCGACCGCTTGGCGGACATTTTTGCGCAATGGAACGAGGGCGTATTGCAATCGTTTCTCATCGAAATCACGGCCAAGATTTTTCGCGCCAAGGATCCGGAATCTGGCGCGCCGCTCGTCGACCTGATTTTGGACAAGGCGGGTCAAAAAGGAACGGGCCTTTGGACTTCCAAAGTGGCGCTCGACCTCGGCGTCGCCATTCCCACGATCGACGCCGCCATCATGGCTCGGTTGTTATCGGGGCGTAAAACCGAACGCGTGGAAGCATCCCGGGTGCTCGAAGGTCCGGCCGGACAAACTCGAGTGGAGAACGAAAAAGAAATTGTCACGGCCGTACACGATGCACTTTATGCCGCCAAGATTTGTTCCTACACCCAAGGAATGGCGCTTTTGCGTACGGCATCGGAGACGTTCAAGTGGGATTTGCAGCTCGGGGAAATTGCTCGCATTTGGAAAGGCGGCTGCATCATTCGCGCGCAGTTCCTCGATGGTATTCGTGAAGCTTACGCCAAACGCGGCGATTTGCCGATTCTGCTGCTCGATGATCGGTTCCGCGAAGCCATGGCCAAGTCGCAAGCGGGATTTCGTCGTGCGGTCGGCTTCGCTCAATCGCTTGGCATTCCGTGCCTCGCGTTTTCGTCGAGCCTGGCGTATTACGATTCCTACCGTTCGGCTCGTTTGCCGCAGAACCTGACGCAAGCACAACGCGACTTTTTCGGCGCGCATACGTACGAACGGGTGGACAAACCCGACGTTGGTCCGGTACATACCGACTGGCCGTCGCTCGTCGGCTGACCTGATTCGACTGTTTTTCCCCCTGCAACCTCTTCGTCATTTCGTGCATCGTAGTTCGTGAACAGCGCCAAACCCTGTCTGGCGTTTGTCGAACGAACCTACGATGGCGGCACTTTTTCGTCCCTGGTCCAATACGGCATTTCGCATCGCGCTGGGAATCGGCGTGCTCGGCGTCGCCGGGCTCATTGCTGCGCCGATGATTTGGGTGCGTACGCCCGGTTGGCGTGGTCAATTCGATCCGATTGACCAACCCGTCGAGTTCGACCATCGGCATCACGTCCAGGATGACGGAATCGATTGTCTTTATTGTCATACGCTCGCCACGTCTTCGCCGACGGCGGGTATTCCGGCGACCGAAACATGCATGGGTTGCCATAATCAAATTTGGAATCAAAGCCCCATGCTCGAGCCCGTGCGGCGGAGCTATTTTTCCGGTGAGGCCATTCCGTGGAATCGCGTCCACGACGTCCCGGACTTTGTTTATTTCAATCACTCGATTCACACCAACAAAGGGTTTGGCTGTGTCACCTGCCATGGTCGAGTCGACCAGATGGGGCGCGTGTTTCAAGTCGTCGATTTATCGATGGGTTGGTGCCTCGATTGTCATCGACAGCCGGAAAAACTCATTCGTCCCGTCGACAAAATCACGGATATGAACTGGGTTGCTCTCGACCAACCTCGGCTTGGCGCCGAGCTCGTCCAGCAATATCAAATTCGACGCCTCACGAATTGCAGCTCGTGCCACCGATAGGAGACTACGTTGAGTACCAAGGAACGAAGGAAACTGCCCACACTGAATACGATGCATCCTTCGGCGGAGGCGCCCGAGGGAGCGGCGCTGTGGGTGGAACGTCGTGCAGATGCAATGGCACGTCTCGACGAACCTTCGCGCAGGCGCTTTTTGGAATTGGTGGGCGCAAGCCTTGCGCTCGCGGGACTGACGGGGTGTGTCAAGGATCCCATTGAAAAGATTCTGCCTTATACGAAAAAACCTGTCGATGTCACGCCGGGAACGTCTCGATTTTACGCGACGTCGCGCACGCATCACGGGTATGCAACGGGGTTGTTGGTCGAAAGTCGCGAAGGTCGACCCATCAAGATCGAAGGCAATCCGCTGCATCCGGCGAGCCTCGGGGGGACGGGCGTTTTGGACCAAGCCTCGATTCTCGATTTGTACGATCCGTACCGCGCGCGATCGGTATTGCGCGACAAACAGATCCAAGCTTGGGAAAATGTCGCGAAGCTGCTCGCGGCGCCTAGAAATGACGCCGGAGCGGGATTACGCGTCATGCTCGAACCCACGGCGTCTCCGTTGATCGGGCACTTGTTGACGCGCGTGCTGGAGCGGCATCCGCGGGCCAAAATCACGTTTTACGAGCCAATCGATACGATGGCCGATCTCGACGGTATGGCGCTGTTGTTCGGTCGGCGATTGCAGCGTCATCATGATCTATCCCAAGCCGCGGTGATTGTCTCTCTGGGCGCGGATTTCATGAGCTCCATGCCCATGCATTTGCGTCACGCACGCCAGTTCGCCCGCAAAAGACGACCGGCTTGGCCGAATCCGACCATGAATCGCTTGTACGTCGTCGAAACGAAGATGACCGCCACCGGTAGTTTGGCGGATCATCACATTCCTCGTCGCGGCACCGATATCGGGCAATTCGCCGCCGCGCTCGCCGCGGAACTTCTGATGAGCGAAGGGACACCTGAATCGGCAAAAACGCCGGAGATTTCGGCCGCACTGCGCCCGTTTTTCGGCCGTGAAGATCGCGGGCTGATCATTCCCATGGCGCGCGATGTGCGTCGTGCCGCGCCAAACGCCGTCGTCATGGTGGGTGACGAGCAACCCGCCGCCGTGCACGCGCTTGGCGCCTGGATGAATCTTGCTTTGGGCAATACCGACGTGTGTGCCTATTCGACCGCGCCTGTATTGGTGGATTTGGGTGCGTCCGGACAGTCCTCCGCGGCGCTCGTCGGGGACATGCAAAACGGCGCCGTGGATACGCTCGTCATTCTGGGCGTCAATCCTGTTTATTCGGCTCCGGGGGATCAAGCTTTTGCGCATGCCATGGGGCGCGTACCCTCGAGCATTCACCTCGGGATGCATTTCGACGAAACCTCGGAACAAGCGAATTGGTTCGTCCCGGAACTCCATTATCTGGAATCGTGGGGGGATGCTCGAGCGTATGATGGGACGGCGTCGATTGTACAGCCATTGATTCGTCCGCTTTTTGGGGGACATTCTTCTGCGGAGGTATTGGCATTGCTGGCGGGGACCGCCGCACCGAATATCTACGACGTTTTGCAGGAGTCCTGGCGGGCTCGATTGGGAAATCGGGACTTTGCCGCATTTTGGGACAGCTCATTACGCCGCGGGGTCATTGCGGGGAGCGAAAGTCCCAAGATCAATGCGCCCATCGTGCCCAATGCCGGTCGCGCCATGATCGAGGCGCTCGGAGCAGCGGCCGATTCGACGCCGAATACTTACGAAATTGGATTCTACGGCGATTCGCGCGTGGGTGACGGGCGTCATGCGAGCAATCCGTGGCTTCAGGAGCTTCCGGACCCCATGACGAAACTCACGTGGGGCAATGCGGCACTCATGAGCGCTCGAACGGCGAATGCTTTGGGCGTCGAGAATGGAGATTTGGTTGAAATCAATGAAATGGCGGTGATTCCGGCGGTGCCTGCCATCGTCGCTCCCGGAGCGTTCAAGCCCGGCATTGTATTGCCGGCGCTCGTCATGGCCGGGCATGCGGAAGCGGCCATTTCCGTGGCCTTAGGTTATGGTCGAAAATCGGGTGGTCCCATTGCTTTGGACGTGGGGACGAATGTCGCGCCTTTGTCCGTCACGGGTCGAGCCTATCGCCAGGGAATGATGGTGCGGCGCAAAGAAGGCCATATCGATCTTGCTCTGACGCAGACGCATTGGAAACTGGAAGGTCGTCCGATCGCTTTTTCGGCGACCTTGGATGAATACGAGAAAAATCCTGAGTTCGCAGCCGAAAGTCGAGGGCGTGTGTTGTCCTTGTTGCCGAGGACGGACGGGGGTGACGAAGCCTGGGCCATGTCGATCGATACTTCGATTTGTTCGGGTTGCAGTGCTTGCGTCGTCGCTTGCCAGGCGGAAAACAATATTCCCGTCGTGGGACGCGAAGAGGTCCTGCGCGGCCGGGAAATGCATTGGTTGCGTATCGACGTTTACCATGTCGATCATACGCCGAGGCCTTCCATCGTGCATCAACCCATGTTGTGCCAGCACTGCGAACATGCGCCGTGTGAATACGTTTGTCCGGTCAATGCAACGGTGCACAGCCCCGACGGCCTCAATGAAATGGTCTACAATCGCTGCATCGGGACGCGGTTCTGTTCGAACAACTGCCCTTACAAGGTGCGGCGATTCAATTATTTCGACTGGATCGAAGAACGCGCGGCGCTCAATGGGGATGTTCGTCGCTTGCAGAAAAACCCCGAGGTGACGGTGCGGGAACGCGGTGTCATGGAGAAATGCACGTTCTGCGTGCAGCGCATTCGTCGCACGGAGATCAAGGCGCGCATTGAATCTCGAGGCATTCGTCCGGGCGAGGTGATTCCGGCATGTGCGGCGGCTTGTCCGACGCAAGCGATTCAATTCGGATCGCTGGCTCATCGCGACACGACCATGGTCGCCTGGCGGAACGAACCGCGCAGTTATGCAGTGTTGAACGAGCTCGGAACGGCGCCTCGCGTGCATTACTTGGCGGCCGTCGGAAACCCGAATCCGGAGGTGAAGTGATGAGCACGGAACCGGCTTTTCTTGGTCGACCTTCGGACGCGGAACTCTCGGATCAGCTCCTCGGTACGGCGTGGCGACCGTGGCGAAAACTTGGAGCGATCGGGTTTGGCCTGGGTTTGGTCGGGGCGATTTTGCTGCTGACGGCAGTCACGCTGACCGTGGCTTATGGTATTGGTTTATGGGGTAACAACATCCCCGTCGGCTGGGGTTTTGGCATCATCAATTTCGTTTGGTGGATCGGAATCGGCCATGCGGGGACATTCATTTCCGCCATTCTTTTGCTGCTCGAACAACGATGGCGAACGAGCATCAATCGTTTTGCCGAAGCGATGACGCTTTTTGCCGTCATGCAAGCCGGGATTTTTCCGGTATTACATTTGGGACGCCCGTGGTTTGCGTATTGGATCATTCCGTATCCCGCGACGATGCGCACGTGGCCGAATTTCAAGAGCGCTTTGCCTTGGGACGCCGCGGCCATTGCCACGTATTTTACGGTTTCGTTCGTCTTTTGGTACACCGGGCTCATTCCCGATCTCGCCGCCGCGCGGGATCGCGCGCCCACCCGCGCCAAGCGCATATTGTATGGAATTTTCGCTTTGGGTTTTTCCGGGGCGGCCGGCTCGTATCGGCACTATCGCGTCGTTTACACGTTACTGGCAGGTTTGTCCACTCCGCTCGTGCTCTCCGTGCATTCGATCGTCAGCTCCGACTTTGCGACGACGCTCGTTCCCGGATGGCATTCCACCATATTTCCGCCTTTTTTCGTGGCCGGCGCCATTTTCTCCGGGTTTGGCATGGTGCTCACACTCGTCGTTCCGGTGCGCAGCTTGTTTCGCCTGGAGAACGTCATCACGAAGAGGCACCTGGACAATTTGGCCAAACTGATGCTCGTGACGAGCATGATTCTCACGTACTCCTACATTCTGGAATTCTTCATGGCTTGGTACAGCGGCGACGAATACGAGGTTCAGCAATTTTTCGAGGCTCGTTTGCATGGTCCGGGGGCCTCGGTGTTTTACACGATGATCGCGTGCAATTCGATTGTTCCGCTGATATTTTGGTCGAAATGGGCCCGCCATAACCTCGCCGTTCTCTGGTTTGCATCACTCTTCGTCAACGTGGGCATGTGGTGCGAGCGGTATGTCATCATCGTCTTGGGTTTGCAGCGCGATTATCTGCCTTCCGCGTGGGGCATTTATCGCCCGACCATCGTCGATATCACCATTTTCGTCGGAACGATGGGGTTTTTCTTGCTCCTATTCCTGATTTTCTTGCGGTTCATTCCCTTTGTCCCGCTCGCCGAGGTCAAAGAAATGAAACACGAAATTGCGCACGAAGAGGGGGAATCTCATGCGAAATAAGCTGCCTGCCGGGCTCGTTGCGGAATTCGATACGCACGAACGTATCGTGCACGCCGCGCGCGAGCTTCGCGCCGAAGGATATACCGCGCTCGACGCGTATACACCTTATGCCATGCGCGATCTCGAAGCGGCGCTTGGTATGCGTCGGTCACCCATCAATTGGGTTGTCTTTCCCATGGGCCTCATCGGTGCGGGGTTAGCGTATCTTTTGCAATGGTGGACGAATGCCGTCGACTATCGGCTCGATGTGGGAGGACGACCTGCGCATGCAATCCTCGCTTTCGTCCCGATTACCTTCGAGATGACCGTGCTTGTTTCGGCGCTGACTGCCGTGCTGACGCTCGCTTCTTGGTCGAAATTACCGGCCTTGTGGCAACCGATCTTCGAGGTCGCCGGTTTCGAGCGGGCGAGCATCGATCGCTATTTTCTCTGGATTGCAGCCGAAGATTCGTCGCTTCACCCGACGTTGACGACGAACCTCCTGTACGAGCTCGGGGCATTGCGTGTTTTGCCGGTAGGTTTGGCGGATAGGTACAGATGGAGCGCGTGACCATGACGTTTTTGCGTTGGATCAACGGTGCCGTCGTGGCAATGGTGCTTCTCGCGGGTTGCGAAAATTCCGGACCTGAACGCGATTTCGAGCGAATGGTGAATCAATCGTATTTTCAAGTCTACAAGGAATGCGATTTCTTCCCCGACCGGCGCGCGATGCGTGACCCGCCGTCCGGTACGTTGCCGGTGGATCGAATGGCGCTGCCCCCCGAGCTCGAACATGGTTTGGTCGACAATGGTTACGTGGAGAAAAACCCGGTGCTCTTGACTCCGGTCTTCGTGGAAATGGGCCGACGTCGTTTCGAGGTATTCTGCGCGCCTTGTCATGGTGTCTTGGGTAATGGAAACAGCGTCGTCGCAGGCAAAATGTCGCTACGCCGGGCGCCGAGCCTCGTGTCCGAACGCGTTCGAGCATTTCCGGATGGAAAAATCTATCGAATCGTCGCGCTCGGCCAGGGGCTCATGCCCGCGTACGCGCAGGAACTCACCATTGCCGAACGCTGGGCCGCCGTCGCGTATGTTCGAGCTCTGAGCATTCAAACCCAGGGCACGACGCTCGATCGTTTGCCGCCGGCCATTCGCCGCGAAGCCGAGGAGGCATTGCAATGAAACGAGAGGCAAACGTATTTCATGGGCGTCGCGCGATCATCCTTGGACTCGTGGCGTTTGTCCTTGGCGGTCTTGGTCTCGGATTGGCTGTTGCGACGCATTCGTCCAACGTGTTTCACGCCTATCTGGTCGCGTACGCGTGGGCCTTGTCGACGATTCTCGGAGCGCTGCTTTTCTTGATGATCACGCACGCCATGGACGCCAAATGGCCCGTCGCGGTGCGCCGAATCGTCGAAGGGATCGTCGCAGTTTTGCCGTTGGCGGCAGTGGCGTTCATTCCCATCGCGATTGGCACGAAAAACTTGTACCCTTGGGCGAATGTGGCGACGGAAACAGATCCCGCCGCCTTGAAGCTCCGGCTGCATCAACATGCGTATTTGAATCCATCGTCGTTTCTGACGCGAGCCATCGTGTATTTCATCATCTGGTTGGCGGTCGGCAGTCTTTTGCGTCAATGGTCGACGAGACAAGACGAGGTGGCCGATTCTTCTTTGTCGCTTCGCGCTCGAATCCTCTCCGCCGTGGGGCTTTTTCCGGTCGGTTTGGCGCTCACGTTTGCCTCCTTCGATTGGCTGATGTCGCTTTTGCCGGCGTGGTATTCGACGATGTTTGGCGTGTATTGGTTTTCCGGTGGATTTCTTGCGTCCCTGAGCCTTGTCGTCGTGGTCTTGGCTGCATTGCGCGGAGCCGGGAGCGCTTCATGGGTAACGCGGGGCCATTATTATGCCTTGGGACGGCTCTTGCTCACGTTCACGATTTTCTGGGCGTATGCCGGATATTTCCAACTCTTTTTGATTTGGATCGCCGACAAACCTCACGAAGTCGTCTTTTATGCCCTGCGGTCGACGCCGGGATGGTCTTCATTCAGCATCGCGTTCGCCATCGTCCATTTCGTCGTGCCGTTTTTCGTCTTGCTCTCGTACCGCGTCAAACAGAGCCCACGAACGCTAGCGCCCGTCGCCGCGTGGCTGCTGCTTGCCCATTGGATGGATATGCAGTGGCTCGTCATGCCGACCGTGCGTCCCGCCGCTCCTTTGATTCATTGGGTCGACGTGGCCGCTGCGATCTGTATCGGCGGCGCGTTTTTCGCGTTTGGGGCATTTCGATTGCGAGGTCGGGCGCTGATTCCCCAGAATGATCCCTCGCTCGAGGTGGGGCTTCGATATGAAGGAAACTGAAATGAATACACCGAATTCGAATCCGAGCGTGCGCCAGGAAGAAGACATTCTGCCTCCGCGGCTCATCGTCTACGTGATCCTCGCCGCCGTGGGATTTGCGCTTTTGATTGTCGTGACTGCGACCGGTATCTGGCGATTCGACATCCACAAACTGCGTCCGAGTGGTCAATTCTCCGAAATGTGGCTCGGGCCCATTGTCGAGCGGTCGAACGTGTACGAAGAGCTGTACGGAGCCGCAGGTCCCGGGCAAGTGCAAGCACACGAAGCCCGCGCGTCACTCGAAAAGTTTGTCTGGGTTGATCGGGACAGAGGCATCGTCCGCGTCCCTATCGACAGGGCGATTCAAATCTACGTGAATGCACAACAGCCGTAGCATTCAATTTCGACGAAAATGAATTTGCCGGGGGGCATGATGATACGTTGGGTCTTGTTCGTCCTCATTTCGATCAGCATTGTATCGGCACCCGTCGACGTGCGCGCGGAACGAGGTTTGGCCGGGGTCATCGATGTGGAAGAACACCTGGGGGCACGAATTCCGCGGGATATCGAATTGCGTGACGAGTCGGGAAAAACCATTGCGACAAGCGAGCTGTTCGACGATACGCATCCGGTCATTTTGGTGCTCGCGTATTATCGTTGTCCCATGCTCTGCCCGGTGGTTCTTCAGGGCGTGACGAAGGCATTACGTGACGCCGGATTGATCATGGGCACGGATTATCGATTGATTACCGTGAGTATCGACCCGGAGGATACGCCGGTCGAAGCGCAAAAGCGAAAAGATGCATTGCTGGTCAAAGCCGGCCCGGAAGCTCGACGTGGGGCGCACTTTCTAGTGGGTTCGGCGGCGGCGACACGAGCCGTCGCGGATGCCGTTGGGTTTCGCTATGCATTCGATGCGTCGACGTCGCAATACGCTCACCCCGCGGTGGTCATGGTGCTCGGCCCGGGAGGTCGAATATCGCGTTATCTCTACGGTCCGCAGCCCGAAGCTCGCGATGTGCGGTTGGCATTGACGGAAGCCGCCGAAGGTAAAGTCGGGAGCATCGTGGATCGAGTATTGCTCACCTGTTATCGGTTTGACCCGGCCACACGACGTTATGGTCCATCCATCGTGGTGTTTTTCCGTGTGGGCGCAATCGTGATTTTCGTTGTCGTAATGAGCCTGCTCGGAATGCTTTGGCGGCTCGAACGGCGGCGCCGTTCCGAAAGGAATTCGACATGAACGAACTCTTGCGGCGAATTCTCTTTTTGCCTCCCCAATCGTCCACCGTCGCGGCGGGCGTCGATCAATTGCACTTTTTCGTCATTACCGTGACGATGCTGGGTGCGCTTGCCGTCACGCTCATCGGCGGATATTTTCTGCTCCGTTATCGACGTCGCTTCGGTCGAGTCGTCGGTGTCACCCGTAAACCGGCAAAACCCATTCCGTTTTGGCTCGAAGCGGCCGTCGTGCTGGGGTTGTTCGGGCTTTTTACGTGGTGGTGGATCATTGGGTTTCGCCAATACATGCGCATGCGTATCGCCCCGGAAGGCGCGCTCGAGGTGTACGTCACGGCAAAACAATGGATGTGGAAGTTTGCGTATCCCCGGGGCGCCAATTCCATCGCAACCTTGTACGTCCCCGCCGGTCGTCCCGTCAAACTCATTCTCGCGTCCCGGGACGTCATTCACAGCTTCTTCGTTCCGGATTTTCGCGTCAAACAAGACGTCGTACCCGGGCGACTCACGACTTTGTGGTTCGAGGCACCCGAGCCGGGGCGGCATGAGATCCTCTGCACCGAATATTGCGGCGTGAGTCATTCGACCATGCGTGGCGAAGTGGTGGTTCTGTCGGCCGAAGATTACGACCGTTGGCTCGAGGGCGCGCTTCCGAACGATGCTTTGGCCGCAGAAACGAGCGAACGACCGGCGGTGGTCGGTAGGTATGCACCTTCGGAGCCGGTCAGTATGGTGCGTCAGGGCGAACTCGCGGCGGCGCAATTCGGATGTTTGCGTTGCCATTCGCTCGATGGAAGCCCGCATTTGGGCCCGACGTGGGCGGGATTTTACGGCTCTACCGTGCCGCTGGCCAAAGGCGGCTCCGTCATTGCCGACGAAGCCTATATCACCGAATCCATGATGGACCCGGCGGCCAAACTTCACGCGGGTTTTACGGCCATTATGCCGAGTTACCAGGGTTTGATCAAACCGGCGGAAACCGCGGCGATCGTCGAGCTCATCAAAAGCCTGCGATTCGTCCAATCCACGCCGGGCCGGGAATGGCCGGGCGGGATCACGATCGCGCCCGATGGATCGATTCAGCAAGTTCCGGAGGTAAAACCATGACGGATACAACGTGGGAACGAGATGATGGTCGGCAATTCGATCCGCGCGGCGCGGGCGCAACGCATCCCGATTACATGCGCGCCGAATCCGGCGTGCGATCGTGGCTCCTGACGAAGGATCACAAACGTATCGCGCTGATGTTTTACGGGGCCGTACTCTTGTTTTTGGGATTGGGTGGAGTCTTTGCGCTCATTTTACGCACGGAATTGCTCACGCCCGAGATGACGATCATCAACCCGATGACGTACAATCAAATGTTCACGCTCCACGGCATTACCATGGTCTGGCTCTTCATGATCCCAGCCATTCCCGCGGTATTCGGCAATTTCGTCTTGCCCATCATGCTCGGAGCAAAGGACCTCGCATTTCCGAGAATCAATCTGGCGAGCTTTTACGTTTATGTGCTCAGCGCCGTCATCATTCTCAGCGCAATGCTCATCGGCGGCGCCGATACCGGCTGGACATTTTACGTTCCTTACAGCTCCACCTCGCATACCGCGGTCACCTGGATGGGCATTGGTATTTTCGTCAATGGCATCTCGTCCATCATGACCGCGCTCAATTTCGTCGTTTCGATCCACACGCTGCGAGCCACAGGTCTGCGTTGGTTGCGATTGCCGCTGTTCGTCTGGGCCATTTACGGAACCAGCATCATCATTCTCTTCGCGACGCCCGTATTGGGTTTGTCTCTCGTCCTCGTCGCGCTCGATCACGGCTTGGGGCTCGGCATCTTCGACCCGCGTTATGGCGGGGATCCCGTATTGTTCCAGCATTTGTTCTGGTTTTATTCACACCCGGCCGTGTACATCATGATTTTGCCGCCGTTTGCGGTCATCAGCGAAGTCGTCTGCACCTTTTCGCAACGACCTCCCTCCAGTTACCGCGCGATTGCGTATTCGTCCCTCGGCATTGCGTTCATTGGATTCTTTACCTGGGGACATCACATGTTCGTCGCGGGTATGAGCGAATTCGACGCCGGGGTCTTCGGCGGTTTGTCGATGTTCGTAGCGATCTTTTCGGCCATCAAGGTGTTTGCCTGGGTTGCCACCTTGCGCGGCGGATCCATTGCTTTCGCCACCCCCATGCTGTATTTTTTGTGGTTTCTTTTTCTCTTCGTATTCGGAGGGATGACGGGCGTCGCCGTGGCCACGCAATCACTCGATGTGCATTGGCACGACGGGTATTTCGTCGTCGCGCACTTCCATTTCATCATGGTTGGCGGTTCGCTTACCGCCTTTTTGGCCGCGGCTCATTACTGGTTTCCGAAGATGTTCGGAAAACTCTACGACGAACGCGTCGGCTTATTGACCTCGGTCGCCGTCTTCATCGGGTTTGTCTTGACGTTTCTCCCGCAGTTCTTGCTGGGCAATGCGGGCATGCCGCGGCGTTATTACAGTTACCCGCCGCGGTTTCAATGGCTCAACGTTCTGTCCACCGGCGGCGCGTGGTTGCTTGGCGCCGCGCTCGTCTTGGCCCTGTTGAACCTCGCCGTCGCCTTGAAATGGGGGCGTCGTGCCGGGCCAAACCCATGGGCCTCACGCTCATTCGAATGGATTACCAGCTCTCCACCGTCGAAACACAATTTCGACATCACGCCCACCATCGAGCGAACTCCCTACGATTATCACCTCAGCGAGGAGGATGCCCGTGCACGCACTCGAGCCGGCTGAACAATTCGAAACCCTCGAGAAACAAGAGCACGCCGCACGGCTGGCGATGTGGGTTTTTCTCGGCAGTGAAACCCTGCTTTTTGGTGGGCTTTTCGCCCTCTATGCCGCATATCGCGCCATGTATCCGGCGGAATTTCGCGAAGCGCTCCTGCACAACAATACGCTGCTCGGCACCACGAATACCATCATCCTGATCACGTCGAGTTTTACCGTGGCGCTTGCCGTGCATTACGTACGCGTCGATCGTTCCGCACTTGCCGCCGCACTGCTTGGTTTGTCCACGGCGTTCGGTATGACGTTTTTGGTGCTGAAGTTTGTCGAGTACGCGGATCACATTCGACATGCCGCACTTCCGGCGGGCATGTATACCATGGCCGAAGCGCCGCCGGGCGGGGTCGTCATGGGACAAACTTTGTATTGGTTCATGACCGCGCTCCACGCGCTCCACGTCGTCGCCGGAATGATTCTGCTCGGGATTGCCGCCATTGGTTGTGCGCGACATAGGTACGGCCGTGACCGCAGCATCATCGTCGAGAATGCCGGTCTGTATTGGCACCTCGTCGACATCATTTGGATCTTTCTGTGGCCGCTGTTTTACCTGGCAAAGTGAGGTGAAACCATGATGCACGCGCATGTTACGCTGGGAAAAACCGTCTTCACCTGGATCGTATTGTTGGTCCTGACCGCGTTGTCGTTCGGCGTCTCCCGCCTCGGCTTGAGCGGCGCCATGGAACTTGCCGCCGCTATGGCGATTTCCGTGACGAAGACCGTCTTCGTGCTGTTCATCTTCATGCACCTGCTCGAACAACGTTTCGCCAACCGCTTGATCGTCATCGTCACGGCGCTCTTTATCGTCCTCTTGGTGACGCTTTCCGTGGCCGATCCATTGACGCGTAAAACCTATCCCCGTCTGCCCGATCCATCCGCCCGCCCGCCCCAATGATGCGCCGCTCAGTCGATGGATTCAGGCTGAACCCGCGTCCACGTAGGTTCCTCGAAATCCAGCGGCCTTCCGACCAATACCTCGTGCGGGTGAAACGTCTCTTTGTATTTCAACGAAGGACAACCTCGGACCCTGTAACCCAAATAAACGTGAGGTTTTCCTTGCGCCCGCGCGATTTCGATCAGCGTGAGCACATTGGCCGTTCCCAGCGAAAACCGAGCATAAGCCGGGTCATAGAAACAATACACAGCACTCCACGCTCGAGGTGTTTCGTCGCAAATACCAATCGCCACGAGTTTTCCGCCCGCGGAGTCATCATAATACGCCAGCTCCCGGCCGCACGGATGTGGAAATGCGAATTGGTGAAAATAATCCTCGAATGTAATGACCGACGGAGCCCACTCACGTAAGGACTCACGCTCGGCATGCCACTTGTGATACAAATCCAGCCGCTCCGTATCGATTTGCGGTTCGCCAATCATGATGCGCAAACGCGCCGTACGATTTCGCGCTCGCCGCTGGCTCCGGCTCGGCGAAAATTCAGAAACGACGACCCGCGTCGAAATGCATTTTCCACAAGGTGAACACGTCGGCCGAAAATAATCCGGACCAAAACGTCGATGTCCGCGCGAAAGCATCCAATCCAGATCCTCCGGCTCGACGTCCAACATGAACCGATGCTCGAGCGAGGCGATTTCGTTCGCCAGGTACGAGCAAGCGCGCGGGGTTTCTATATGGAGCTGCAAAAGTCGAGGCATGATGAATCAGGAAGTGCAAGCTTTTGTATCACTACGGAATCCGCTGATCAGCAACGAGACGGACGTATTCGTATTCAACGATGAACGCTCATTTGGCGCATTTTTCATCCGGAACATCGGCCACTCGCACCCAGCCGCGCCCCTTGACCTTGGCTCCCGCCGGCGCATACCGAATGGTCTCATCCTTGCCATTTCGAGTGACGACAACGACCGCTTCCACGTCGCTACGGCCGGGAGATCGCTGTATTTTGATCACCTCGTCACCGTCGCGTAATCCGGCTCGATACGCGGGTCCGTCTTTCCGAAGCCCCACGATCTTCGGAGGATCGGTTTTTCGCGACGAAGCGTCGTCGAAGCCCAAATCATACTTGAAAAAGTTGCGCGTTTCCTTGCGAAAACACGGCCCGAGCGCGTTGGCCGGGATATCGAAGTTTCCGCCCTTTTCAATGATTTCGGCGAAATCTTTCGGCCCGCTCGAGCCAAGCTCGGCAAGCACGGCGTCGCTCCAGGCGGACGTCGGCAATGGCCCGCGCTTTTCTTTTGCTTTTTTGTATAAATCACGAATCACGTCGTTGACCGAGCGCTTGCCATTTGTCTTTTGCCGAATTGCCGCATCCACCAGCAATGCATACAGCGTTCCGCGCGCCACGAGCATCGGGACGACGCCCGGTTCTTTCGTGCGTTTGGCCAGCGCGGCGTTGGATTCATTCGCGAGCGGAGACATCGCGATGGAGGATTCCAACGAATTGACCTCGGCTGCCATTTCGAGCGGCGTGACGAGGCCGAATCGGAACAGCAGATCGCGCGCCAAGTGCCGCGCAAATCCGTCCGCGAACCACGCGCCTTCGTACACGCGCGCAGGTTCTTCCGGACCTACCCATAACCGTTCGCCAATCCAAGCGTGTAATGTCTCCACGGCCGTTGAAATACGCAATGGCGCCGACCACGTATCCGCCACCGCTACATGCACGAGCACACTTTGCGTTCGCCGCGAGGCCATGAATGCGCCCGCCATGCCCGGTACGGGCACGATCAGCAATGTCTGCGGCGTGGAGCTCCGTTCTCCGAAAAACTCCGCCGCAGCCGTTCGGAAGGCCGCCGTATCCGCACTCACGGGACGCGGATCAAATGCCGTATAACCAAACCACGCCGCTTCATCGTGTCCTTCGAGCGCATCGAAGATCGCCGTGCCCATGCGCCCGGCGACGATCACGGCATTACGCAATTCCTCGCGAGACGCCGATACCTCCCGGGACGAACCAATTCCAAAGCTCGATGCCGCACCACTCACGAACGTTCCCCGTTCCCCGTCGGTCCCGTACGTGGACAAATCCAATTTGAGCAGCGTTTTGACTTTCCGACCGGCGTCGACATCCGGCAAGAGCAACGCGTCGCCCATGATTTCCAGGCGATCCGGATCCGATACCATCCACGGCCATTGCCCCTCTTCAATGATGGTGCGTGCGGTATACGATATACGTAATTCCCCGGCAATGGGGCGATTCGGGGTCCATTTGAGCGTGTCGCCATCATTCGTCGGCGCGAATTCGACTTTCCCTTTGGCGTCTTGTCCGCCGGTGAATTTGACGGCGGATGCATCCGGCGTGCGCAACGAATACGAAGGAACTTTCTCCGCGAGCGACGATTGAATCGTCAATGTCACGACGATCCCGGCGGCGCTGATATCCGGTGCAATCGCAATCAGCAGCTCGGGTTTTTCCTTTGCTGTTGCCGGGACTGCGTCGGTCGAAGACGTCGAGGCTGTTTGTCCGGGGGGAGGACAAACCGGCGTGGGCAAAGGGGTTGTCGAAAGGGTACATGCGCCCGCGACGAGCGACAAACAGGGCAAAATGAATCTCATCTCGAGAAGGCGCATGCGCCGAAGCGTTCCTGAATTCGGGCCCTGCTGTCAAGCCTCGATTTGCGGGCGGATTATGCGACTTCGTTCATGATCTGCACGTGCTTCGATATGATCTTGGCCAGCGGTCGCAGCTGCGGCTTGGCGGTATCGTCGTCGATGACGATCCAGCGTGCCGTTTTTCCAAACGAACGCCTCATGCGTACTTCCACGGTGTGTCGAGCTTCGGCACTTCGGTCGATACCAATCCATTGGCGGCCCAACCGTTGGGCCACGCCGAGCGTCGTCCCCGAGCCGCAAAAAGGATCAAGGACCACATCGCCTTCGTTCGTCGCGGCGAGCAGAATTCGTTCCAATAAGGCTTCCGGTTTTTGCGTCGGATATCCGAGCCGTTCTTTGCCTTTGGCCGCAATGACTCCGATTTCCCAAACGTCCGAAAGCGGGGGTCCGGCGGTTTCTTCGTCGGACAATCCCGGCTTACGATGGCCCGCCGAAAAGTCGGCTTTTTGTTTCTTCGTGCCAAACGTTTTTTTCGTCGACTCGGATAACTCTTCGTAGCCGTAAAGCGTATGAAACGTATGGCAACCATTGGGAGTGCGCGTGTAATACAGAATCACATCGTGCATGCGTTGAAAACGATGAGCTTTCGTGGGCCAACGTCGATAACGCCAAATAATTTCGTTTCGGAAACACTCGGGCCCGAACACCGCGTCCATCACGATTTTCAAGTAATGGCTCGCCGTCGGATCGCAATGCAGAAAAACGCTCCCCGTCAGACGCAAGACGCGATGAATTTCGACAATCCGTTCCGCCATCGTCACGAGGTACGCCATCATGTCGCACGGACCGAGAAATCCATATAAACCGACGAGGGCCCGGCCCAAACGATCGTGTTCACGCACCAGCGCATCGAGCGCCCACTGGGTATGCGGGCCGAACGTCCACGTGTCGTCGAACGCCATGGGCCCGGGCGCGGGCGTGCGTACGCCCGTGTAAAGGTGGTACGTCCTGCCGCTTTGAAACGGCGGATCCAAGTAGACCAGATCGACCGAACCGTTCGGTAGATGCCGACGCAAAATGTCGAGATTGTCCCCGAAAAACAGCGTTCCGTTGTACTGGGCCGTCAAGACCGACGGATGGCTCGGCATAGGCCCGGCTGTTAACAAGTTCGAGTTACGCGGGCCAAGAAGTTGGCACACAAAGCAGTCGCGTGAAGCTCGAGCCGTCAGGGACATCTGCCGCAGGTCTTCAAGCAGAATCCCTGCATCCAAGGCTCGTTGCACTTGCCCCAGCCCGCTTGCTGTTCGCACGTGTACGTGTTGTCCGGCGCCACGTCGATACAACTGCTCGTCGGCGGAGGCGTCGAGCTCGTCGCTTCACCACACGCATGGTTTGTCGCGAACGTCGACAGCGTCGCCAAGTCCGTGGGGGTCGCCATCAAAAAATCCCACGGCATCGCCCCCGCATAGCCGACTTGATAAAGCGTCTCGAGCATCGACCCGAGGTTAGATCGAGACAAACCTTGCACCGGGAACTCGCCGATGACGACGGGTTTGTCGCAAAGGTCGTATTTCTCCGGCGGGTTGTCGTACGGCCAATACTGATCGATCCAGTCGTACACGTGCGGCTCGTAGAAATCGATGTCCACGGCTTTCCACGCATGCGCCCATTTCACAGCGGCGCTGCCCACCGTCACGTACGCGGCGCTCTCTTCGTGAAGCGCCATGGTTACTTCCTGGACAAACGTTTCCATCTCGTGATGCGTTACCGGATCGATCATCGGCATCGGATCATATTTGGGGTCGCCGTAGGGATTCGTGCCCGCCATCGCCCATTCGGGTTCGTTGATCACATCCCAAGCGATGACGCGTTGCCCATACGCGCTGTCCCGCACGGTGGCGGCCAGAGGCCGAACGACTTTGTCGATGAGCATCGCTCGTGACGTCGCGTCGCGGACGATCGGCGACAGGCTCCGAATCTTTTGACCTCCAACCGTGCGCGTCGGGAAAAACGCATCGAACGAGAACAAGCACAGCATCAAGTTCACATCGGCTTCATCGGCGATGCGCAGAGCCTCTTCCAGATCTTTCGTCATCGTGCCGCCGAGCCCCGTGGGTTTGTCAGTTGGATCGAATACGACCCCGTCGCCGCGGAAGTCGGGCATCATCCACCAGCGCAACAACCCCGCACCGTTGCTCCGCATCGACGCCAGCTTCTGCGCATGCTCGGCCGAACGAATCGCCACACCGTCTTGTCCCCATGCGGCAATTCCCCCGAAATCCGCGCCGAAGTCGAGCCACGCATAGTTCATTCCAAAAAGGAATCGTTTGTCCATCCCAATCACGATGCCTTCCGTCTCGGCGGGACAAAGCGCGTCTGCGAAGGGATTGTCGGGGGCCGGATTGGTGGGAACGGAGTTGCAGTCAGACAAACCCAGCGACGTTTCCGAACATCCGGTCACCACGGACAGGAGCAAAACGGACACGGGTTTTCCCAAACTCATCAAAAAACCTCGAAGCAATACGAGATGCAAAAACCGACGCGTCGTGAAAACACTTGGACAGCATTGCCGATTCCGAAGGTTTCAACACGTACTTTCCAGACGTCGGGCGAATTCGAAGGGCACTGTTCGCGGCAGTCGTTGTTGTCGCGCCACACGGCGAAGGCGATGCCCAAGCGAACAGTGTTTCGAGGTCTTCGGCGAACAACAAAAGAATCGTGCCGCGGAAATGATCGGTTCCGGTCATCTCGCGAGCGCGGTACATTCGTGCGCGCATGCAAGGCGGCGATGACCAGGACGACGACGAGACAGCGTACGAAGCTGTGACGACGATCTTGAGTCGCGATGCCGTCGCCGCGGCCGTAAATGCCAAACTCGCGTCGTTGGCGACGAGCTCTCCACGTCCGGGGATCATCCTGGACGAACCCACGATGGACATCTCCGATGAAGCCATCGAGGTTTACGACGAGCGCAAAGAGATCTCCGGCAACACGATCACCAAGCCGTTCGACCGCGCGGCCGTCATGAATGCGCGTCGTCCGTTGCCTTCGATCACCGAGAAAATCGCCGCACCGCCGGAGAGCATGCCCGAGCCGCCGACGATCCCTCGACGTGGTTCCGTGCCTCCGCCTCCGCCATCGACTCCTACGGTTCCAAAGCTTTCCGAGGCCGAGCCTGGTGGGCCACGTCGTGGTTCCGTTCCTCCGCCTCCACCCGTGCCGGCTGGTGTGCCTCGGCCCGGTGTTTCTGCTGTTCCACGGCCTGCTTCCGTTCCTCCGCCGCCGCCCGCGGGAGCTCCCACGCAGACGCCGACGAAGACGATTCCAAGTCGTCAAATCACGGCGATTCCGGGAGTCATGCCCGCGGTCGTTCCGCGACCGGCGACGATTCCGCCTCCACCTGCGGCGCCTCCGCGACCGTCCACGACAGCACCGCCTCGCGTGAATCCCGCGCCCGCGAAAGTGCAACGCACGCTTCCCGCCATGACGGCGGTCACGCAGCAAGCCGCGAGGCCCGCAACGGTTCCGGTTGTCGCGCACAAACCGGATACGCGAGAGCCCGCTTCGAATCCGGACAAACCCGGTGGTCCGGCCAAACCTTTGTTTGAGCGCAAATCAACTTTGCAGGGTTTTCCTTCGCCGGTGGCTCAGCCGAAAGGTCCTTTCGGCACGATGCCGATGAAGGCCTACCCGGATACGAACGCGCAAGCCGCCCCCGATGTGACGCCGTCCGGCACGGTGCTCGTTCCGAAAGAGCGAGTCGTTCCCAAAGAACGCACCGTCATCATGTCCAAGAACGAACTCTTTCCCGGTCTTGGGGACGGTTCGCCTTTTGCTGCCGGGCATGCGGTATCTCCGGCGATTGCGGCCCGACGCAACGTTGAACAGCGTATCGCGCGAGGCGAGTCGCTCGCCGGGCTCGACTTGACGGATGCCGATCTGTCGGAACTTGATTTGTCCCGACAATCCTTGGCCCGGTCGAACCTGTGTGGAGCGATCTTGCGTGGAGCTCGTCTCGAAGGGACCGATCTGACGGGCGTGCTCGCGTGCGAGACCGTTTTCACGAACGTACGAGCCTCGCACGCCAAGTTTGATCACGCTGATCTGACGGGCGCGACGTTCGATGGTGCGGACCTCGCTCACGCGTCGTTTGTCCAAGCGGAACTCACAGGGGCTCGTGCGGATGGCGCGTCGTTTGTCGGGGCGCATTGCGAGCGCACGCATTGGGCGGGCGGAGCATTTCGGCGCGCGGTATTCGATCGGGCGGAGCTCAATGGGGCGGACTTCACCGGCGCCGTATTGGATCGAGCATCGTTTGTCGGGGCGCTTCTCATGGAGGCCTGGCTGTACGATATTCGCGGCGAAGGCATGGTCTTCGACGACGCCGTCATGACGGGCGTTCATGCGGACGCAATGCGGATCCACCGCGCGTCGTTCGCGCGCGTCGAAGCTGCCAATTCGGTTTGGGATGGCGCTTCGATCGGTGACTCGCAGTTTCGTGAAGCCAAACTCGGCAAAGCCAGTTTTCAACGTATTCATTCCGAGCGCGCGGGCTTTCCACAGGCGGATTTGTCGAATGCGAGTTTTCGGCATGCGCGTCTCGTCTCCGCATCGTTCGAAGGGGCCAATCTCACGGGCGCGTCCTTGAGCGATGCGAACTTGCGCGGAGCGGTATTGCGCGACGCCAACATGTATCGAACCGAAACGTGGAATGCCACGATTGATCGGGAAGAATTGGCCCGGGCTGCAGGTAGAAAAAAATAAACCTCGATGTGAGGTCAGGCCATGACGTTTCAACAAACCTTGGTATCGATTGCGGTTGCCGTCGCCGCAGGCATTCTCATTGGCGCCGAACGGCAACAAGCCCAGCTCGCCGGGGTCGCTGACAATGAATCCACCGAAGCGTCCTCCGGACGACGACAATCGCCCGAATTCGGCGGTATTCGCACATTTCCCCTGATTGCATTGCTCGGGGCCATGGGCGCAATGGTGCGCCCATTGGTGGGCGTATGGTTGCTCGGGGGATTGCTCTTCGGGGTCATTGCGTTCATTGCGGTATCGCATGCGTGGAGCGGCAGGCGAGGGGACATCGGCATTTCGTCGGAAATTGCCGCGCTCGTGACGTACGTTCTCGGCGCGCTCGCCATGATGCACGACCTCGTTCCCAATGATTCCGAACGTTATCTGCTCGTTGCCGGATGTGCCGCGACGACATTGGCTCTCTTGGCGCTGAAACAACCCATGCATCAATTCGTGGGTCGAGTATCCGCGGACGATGTGTATGCAACGACCAAGTTCTTGATTTTGGGGCTGATTGTTTTACCCGTTTTACCGAATCAAACATTCGGACCCCTCAGCGTGCTCAATCCGTTCAAAATCGGCATGATGATTTTGCTCGTGGCGGGAATCAGTTTTACCGGGTACTTGGCCTCACGCCTCGTCGGTCAAGATCGCGGCCTCTTGCTCACCGGGCTCCTTGGTGGATTGGTTTCTTCGACGGCCGTGACGCTCACGTACGCGGGCAAGGCCAAGAAAGAAAATCGTTTGGCGCCGCTTTGTGCCGTCGCCATCGTCGTCGCTTGTTCCACCATGTTCGGACGCATCGTCGCCGTCGTCGCCGTCGTCGATCGAGCCTTGTTATCGACGCTCGCGTGGTCGCTTGGAACCATGTCCGTCGTCGGGTTTGTCGCGTCGGTCGCCCTATTTTTCAGAACACGCGATGTCGAATCAAAACCGAGCGATGAAGCTGCGGAAGCGAAACCGAATGGTGACGGCGTGGCCTTGCGAAATCCATTCGAATTAAAACAAGCCGTGACGTTTGGATTGCTTTACGGCGGCGTGCTTTTCGTCGCCAAAGCCGCACAAACGTATTTGGGCTCCGGAGGCTTGTACGCTTCCAGCATTTTGGCGGGATTGACCGACGTCGACGCGATTACGTTGTCCGTGACCGATCTGCATCGCTCGGGTTTGGATACCGGAGTGGCCGCTTTGGCCATTACGCTCGCCGCCGTGACCAATACGATCGTGAAAAGCACCATGGCGCTCACGATTGGTGGAAAAGCATTGGGCAAGTCGGTCGTGCCCATTCTCGGCGGAGCTCTCGTGGCGGGAGCCGTGGCATTTCTCGCCCATCACTCGATGGGGTGAATGTCATTCGAGCAAAAACTCCAGCGCCTCGAGCTCGCTCAGGGTCAACATTCGTAGAACCCCGTCTTCCTGATTGATGCGTTTCATTTGCAGCATTCCCGCAGACGAGCGTAACAGGACGGCGACACGCACCATATCCTGCTCGACAATGGGTCGAAGTCGACGCATCACCGTATCAAACTCGGGCTCGTTTCGACCTCGAGCGTCCCGCACGTCGATGAGCATGACGCGATTGGTACGTCCGATGCGATCAATCGCCGCCGCGGCCTGACGGAAACTCCGCTCGAGATCCACCGGAGTCGGATGAGGCACGTTTGTCCGTAAGAAGCGAATCAGCCTGCCGGGGACCTCCGCAGAAATCGTGAGGAAGTCGTCGCGGTAAATCTCCGTGAGCGTTCGGAGCCCCGGGTGGTTTGGTTGGACAGACTGTGCGTTCACCGGAAGCCGAGTCTCGCGCATTTCAATGGAAAACGCAAGACGCGGCGAATGCCCCCCGAGGCGGTATCCCCAGGGGGCATTCGATTCCGTAGCGAGATCAGCGATTCGCGACGAATCCGAACGACGCGGACTGTCCCGGATCGAGCGTTCCGTTCCAATCCAATCCTTTGAATGTCGTCACCCCATTGGCTTCGGTGGAGGTCGCATTCCACAAATTCGCAATGGTTCCGTCGACTTTGAAGGAGATGGTCCAGACCGTCTTCTCCATGCCCGTGTTCGTGACTTGCACCGTGACTTGATATCCCGTTTGCCAATCGCTATCGACGGTCGTTTTGAATACGACGGGATTGACGGGTCCGGGGTTGCCGCCTGCGCCGCCGGTACCTGCGCCGCCCGCGCCGCCCATACCTCCACTTCCGCCGCCCGGATCAACGCCCGGATCGATGGGATCTGCGCGTCGTTCGCGGAAATGCGGGGTTTTCGTCAGAGCGACGAGCAAGTCGAGCACTTTGAGGTTTCCGCCTTGGAAATCCGCCGCGACGCTGTTCGACAAACACGACAACGGACCTTCGTCCAAGAGGCCGTATCCGTAACGAATCCATTGCCGCGCATAACAACCCTGCACGTCGGGGCTGTTCGCCAGCACGGAAGCCAGCTCCGTCGCGCCGTCGAATTTCTTGTTTGTATTCGTCGTCGAAAGGATTTCGCCCGTCGCGTCGATGGGCAAACCATTTTCGTCCGCGCGATATCGACCGATGCCATCGAAATGCTCGTAAGCGAAACCGATGGGATCGGCCAGCTCGTGACAACTTCGGCAAAGCGATTCCGTCGTATGTGCCGAATATCGTTCACGCGTGCTCTTCGTCGGATCAATGGGCGGCGGCTGCGCGACGATGCCCGGAGGCGGAGGCGGAAGCGGCTGGCAAAGCAGGCGCTCGCGGACGAGTTTGCCGCGATGAACCGGCGACGAACCCGCAGGTTTTCCGTGGGTCGCAAGGATGCTCGCTTGCGAAAGAATGCCCATGCGGTTCGTCCCGGCAAGGTCGACCTTGCCAAACTCGCCGGCCGGAACGTTCGGCGCCGTCACCCCGTAATACGCCGCCAGGTTCGCGTTGACGAACGTATAGCTCGCATCCAAGAGCTCGGGCAACGTGCCTTCACCATTACGAACGACGTACTTGACAAACGTCATCGTTTCTTGGCGCAAGTCGGTCCGGAGCTGCTCCGTCCATTGCGGATAGGTCATCGGATCTTTGGGAATGGAATCGAGCCGGTCGAGCTCGAGCCAGCTCGTGACAAACCGCTCGATGATTGCGTCACTGCGGGGATCTTGCAGCAATCGCAGAGCCTGCGCTTCGACTTGGGCATCGGTATCGAGGCCTCCGGTGTCGGCGGCATTCATCAATTCCGCGTCCGGCATCGTGCCCCAAAGCAAGTACGACAGTTCGGTGGCCACTTCGTACGGCGTCAGGCGAATACGCGACGGGGATGCGGGCAGGTCGGGGTTGCCGAGCTCCGCACGATAGAGGAAATGCGGCGATTGCAGCATCGCTCGGAGGACCACTTCAATGCCCGTGTTGAATCCGTCGACCGCCGACACTTTCTGGAAAAGCGCCAGGTAACGGTCCGTATCGGCCTGCTCCAATGGACGACGGAAGATGCGTTTGCCCACGACATTGATGAATTTCGTGCTGCAAACGGCGGCGCCTTCGACGGCGACATCACACGGCATGATCGCGGCCGGGTTTTTCATGACCTCGGTGGCGATTTCTTCCGCGGCTCGACCAATTTGATCCGCCAACAGCGGCGTGACGCGTAATGCATCCGCATTGTTGTCAAATCCGCCGCGCACGATATCGGGCACGAATGCTCGTCCCCAATGCGAATCCAGCCCGAAGAGGTCTTTGATGGTCGCATCGTATTCTTCACGCGACAAACGGCGCAAAATACGCGGACCAGGCTCGACTGACGTGCATGTCTCCACGGGCGCGGCACACCCTTGTCCGCGCGTGATCCGAGTGACGAAGAGCGACAATGTCGAATAGTCGGGACTTCCCGGCTGGAAAAGCACGCCGCCCGGATGACCTTGCGGATGTTTTCCCGAAGGACGCGACAAGAAAATCGACGTACCGTTGATCTCTTCCGCCGCGAGCGCCTTGACCATATCGAAGTTTTTCTTCAAGGCATCGGGTTGGTCCTTCGGCACCAATTTGAATCGGCTGCCGCCGGCCAATCCTCCTTCGCGATGGCAAAGGAAGCAATATTTGTCGAGCAGCGGCTCGTACACATTGGCCTGGAAAAACTCGAGGTCGTCGGGACAACCCGCATTCAATCCCGGGCCGCTTTTGGTCGTATCGTCGCTGCATCCGGCGATCGCGGCCAAGCCGATTCCGGCGGCGAGAAACAAATGTTTGGCAGAGTGGAACATGTTACGCATGGTGTTTGTCCTTTCCTGTATTCCGCCAAGGGTTCACGCGAAAAGTTCCGGCAAAGGCCCGGTACCTTTGGCCGGGTCGCCGAAGGTCGTGTTGGACAAACCAAGCGCTTGACACACGCTCACCAAGAGATGCGTATGCGACTTGCCGCCGAAATTCAGGTATTGGCCTCCCGCCAACCCGCCTCCGCCGGCGAGCACGAACGGGACGGACTTGCAATCGTGCATGCGTCCGTCGCCCAATTCTTTGCACCAAAGAACCACCGTCGTGTCGATCAAATTGCCTCCGTCCGGATCCGGGGTCGTGGCAAGTTTGTCGAGGAGATACGTAAATTGCGACGCGTACCAGCGCTCCGTTGCGACAAACGCCGCGACCGCCGCCGCATTCCCGTCATCGCTATGCGACAAACCGTGATGTCCCTCGGATACTCCGGCCCACGTCATGACGACCGGCCCGACCGTGTGGTTCCATTGAATCGATGCAACCCGCGTCATTCCGCACGTCAACGACATGACCAAAAGATCCATTTGCAATTGGCCGATCGTCGGGAACGCATCGTTGTCGTACGTGCCGACCACCGGAGGCGCAGCAGGCGCGGTGCACGACGGGCCTTGCAATCCATTTTCGACTTTTTTCAAAGCCTCGAGGTGTTCGTCGAGTTTGACGCGTTCGTCCGTACCAACCTTTGCGCGCAAACTCGTGATTTCCCCGCCGACCAAATCCAAAATGCTCTTCTTACGGGCCAATGCGGCGTCGAGTTGTCCGGGGCCACCCACGGCGTCGCCGAACATGCGCGTGAAAACGCTCTTGGGGCTGTCATCCGGCGGAACGAAAATACCGGGACCCGAATACGACATGCGCGTTTGCGTATTTCCGCCCCAGGCGCTCGTTTGCACACCGAATTCGAGCGACGCGAAGCGTTCGGTTTGTCCAATTTGTTTGGCCACGTATTGATCGAGGCTCATGCCATTGGTGGCGGTACCGAGTCCCCCGCCTCCGGTGAGCATTGCAGCCATACCGGCTTCGTGGTTTTCCGCGCCCACGAAATCGATACCGTCGCAGACGATGACGCGATTTTTATGCGGTGCGAGCGGTTCGAGAATGCTGCCTTGGGGAAAACTGAAATTCGTTCCGGTTCCCGTCGGGCGCCAATGCTTGTGAATCGTCCCGTTCGGGGAGAACATCACGACCAAGCGGCGAGCGGCCGTGCCTGCGCGCGTATTTCGAGACAAAGTTCCGAGCACCGGTGCGGCAATCAATGAAGCACCAAGGCCCGCCAAGAAACGTCGGCGATTGGGATGAGCCATGTACAAGCCTCCTGCATGCGAGCGTATCACAGATGCGTACAAGACGCGTACGCACTCGAGGAGAGCCTGAGAATTTGAGAAATATGGCGGGGTTTCGCGCGATTCGCTCAAATCGGCGCGAGGTCAAGCGCGGGCGTTCGGCGGTGGTTCCCCACGGGCTCGCATTTGAATCTGCGTGGCAATGAATGCCGCAACCGCCGAAGGTTTGGTTCCCGGACCAAATCCTGCATCATAACCCAATTCGAGCGCCAATTTGTGATCGATCCGCGGGCCACCGAGGAGCAACACGAAGTTTCTTCGGATGCCTTGTTTTTCCAGCAATTCGATGAGCGCCGCCGCGTTTTCCTTGTGGCAATTACGCTGCGTGATGACCTGCGACACCAAAATCGCATCCGCCCCGACGGCTTTCGCCCGCTCGATCAAATCGATGTTTTCAACTTGCGCGCCCAGATTGTGCGTATCGAAAGCCTTGTAACTCTCCAGGCCCTTTTCTCCGGCAAAACCCTTGTAGTTGAGAATCGCATCGATTCCGACCGTGTGCGCATCGGAGCCGGTACAAGCTCCGACGACGACGATCTTGCGCCCCAACTTCTTGCCAATGAATTCGATGTCCTCGCGCGACGTTTCGTGGTGCGCGAGCTCTTTGACATCAATGGCGTCCACATCCACGCGGTGATCCGAATGGCCATACACCACGAAATACGTGTGCTGCTGCGAGCATTGCTCCATGGTCGTGACGAGCGGTTCGCGAAGTCCATGCGATTCCGCAAATCGTCGCGCCGCTTCTTTCGCCCGATCGCCCGGAAGAATCGCCAACGTAAAGGTCATTTGGACCATTCCGTCGCCTTCCCGGTCGCCATAAGCGCGTAACCATTTGGCCATTGTCATTTCCCTCCTTCGAGCACGTGAAGGATTGGATTCAAATAGGTTGCGTCGCGTAAAACCACACCCGCGTGGCCTTTGCCGCCATTACGTTTGCGTTTGACGTCCCCGAAGGCTCCCCAGCCGATCGCGTCCCAGATCGAATCCTGCCGAACGCGCTCCAGCAGCTCCGTCGCATTGTTCAATACTTCCGCCGCCCGACGCTCGACGACGCCTCCCGGCTTCCACTGGATTTCATCCCCGAAGTGTTTGGCCGTATTGAATATGTATCGAGCGCTCTTCAGGGACAAATATCGATCCATCAAGAGCGGCGTGTGAATCGCTTCGCTGAACATACCCAGCAGCTCGATGGATTGGTTCGTCATGACGCCCGTCAGGTTGAACATCGCGTCGTGAACGTGGCTGTGAAAGATATCGCCCGTCTTGAATTTCGTCGGCGGCATCCATTTGATCGGGTGCCGATCGAAAATCTGCCGAATCAATTGCGCCTGGGCCACCTCCAGCAAAAATGAATCCTCTTTCCAAGGATCGATTTCGTACGCATGGCCAAGCCCCATCTGCTCCTCGACAAGCCCCGCGCGCAACGCAAATGCTTCATTGATGAATTGCGACGCCAAGACCGTATGCGCCTTTTCGACCGCGTCCGCCGTCGTCAGATAATTGTCTTCACCCGTATTGATGACGATCCCGCTGCGCGCGATGATTCGCCGCGAAAAGTATTGATCGATGAACGTCCGCTCCATGTTGATATCCCGAAACAGAATACCGTACATGGCATCGTTGAGCAGCATATCGAGACGCTCGACGGCCGCCATCCACGCAATTTCGCTCATGCAAAGACCCGACGAATAGTTTGTCTGGGCCAGGTATTGCCCCGTTTCCTCGCCGGCTTCATCCGCCGCTCGCCGAATGATCCGAAAGTTTTCCTGGGTCGCGTAGGTCCCGCCGTACCCTTCCGTCGTCGGACCTTCGGGGACGTAATCCAAGAGCGATTGCGCGGTCGCCCGGATCACCGCAATGATATCGGCGCCCGCAAATCGTGCTGCTTTGGCTTGCACCGCGTCGTCGTAAATATTCCCCGTCGCCACGATGACGTATTTGAGCGGCGTTTGCGCCGGAGGAAACTTGGCTTTGCGGGTCTCTCGCTCCGTTCGCGCTCCGTCGATACGTTCAATGGCTCGAGTCGTCGCCTGTTCGAGCGCTGCTTTGCACGCATCCGCGGAAACCTGATCGTCCGCGACGAGCGGCGCTTCACCATAAGCAATTTGCTCGGCCGCTTCCTGCACCGACGACGCTCCTTCAATGAGCGCCCGCCCCAAGAAGTACGCCACGCCGCGACCGGTAAAACCCGCCTGATGAATACGATCGACGAGCGAGTTTGGCAGGGGCGTACCCTGCGGATCGGCACCCGTGACGCCGTACGCGCGCGCCACCGTGCGCTCGACACCCACGGTCGTGTGGCGGTCGATGAATTGCTGCACGTCATCCGCAATCACCGCCGCAGCAGCACGACACGCATCGACTTTTGCTTGATCGATCGGAACCTTCGCCATGGGCGAGGCAATGGCGCGGCGGCGGCGAAATGTCAATCAACGTGCGACGAATTCGACTTCACGCATCGAACGCCAAGTTCGATTCGCGACTTGGCAAACGCGCATTGGCCTTGAACACGCGGGGTTGGTCGCCGAGCTGGATGAACATGTGGGTGAGGCTCGTGAACATTTGCACCGCTTTGCGCGACCCCGGATCGAAGCCTCGTTCGGCCTGTTCGAGCGATCTTGCCGCATGGATTCGAGCCGTTTCCAAGTCGTTGAGCCCCAAAGCGACTTTGGCCAAGGTGTAATGAATACGCGCCATACGTCGATACGGCAACCGATCGTTTGTCGCCGCAAGCTCTTCGTAATGTTTGAGCGCCCGTTCGAGGTGTTGGCGTGACGCGACAAACTCACCCGAGGCAAACTCGACCCAACCCAAGTCCATATCGATCTCGGCGCACAAATGCGCTGCAGTTTCGGCCTTTGCCGCGGTTTCCGAAGCGCGTTCGAGGAGATCTTTCGCATCGCCATACGCCAGTTCACGCGCCCGCTGATTGCCCGCTCGCGCCAGAAGGTCCGTAACGGCCGACAAATCAACGTCGTAATCGTTGGCAAATCGCGTGACTTCACGAATATGCGGCAAAAGCTCGGTTCGCTCCGCGGCCGTGCTCTCCGTGTAATGGGCGAGGATGATCTCGAGGGCGTCGTGTAACGCGGTATTGCGTTGATCCGTCGTTGCCAATTCTTGCACGCGCGTACGAAACGCCGGCTCATACCATGGTTTTCCAGCCATTTCTTGAAGAACGCCGAGCTTCTTCAAATACGGCAGGGCCACGGCCAAATCGCCGAGACGCGTGCAAGGCAGCGGAGCTATCGCGAAATAGGCAAACGTTCGAGCAAGACGAACGGCAAGCGGATGCTCGCGGTTTGCCCGGACAAGCGCACGATCGGCGGAAATCTCGACGTCCGCCTCGACTCCGCAACGCTCCCGCAACGCTTCTTCGATTCTCGCAAACGAATCGACATGAGCATCGTCCGTAGCCGGCATCGGCAGCCTCGCCAATGCACGCCGGGCGAGATCCGGTTTGTCTTGGGCAAGAACGAGCTCTCCGAAGGAACACGCAAGCTGAGCCGGCGTGGGCAAAAGGCCGGGAAATTCACGCGACCAACGTCCGGGCAAGGCAATGGGCGACAAACCTCGAATGGCGCGGTCCAAGTCTTCCACCGCGCCGTCGATATCGCCGTGGGCGACTTTCGCCAGCGCATTGGCGTGCCACGACAATACGTCGCCGCCGGGCATCAGTTTGCCCACGACCGCCGCGTGTTTCTCGGCGACATCGCGGGAAAGCGGCGGGTCGTACATGCGTTCTCGACATCGGGCAATCCAGCGTAATGCCGCCACGAATTGCTGCGTCATCTCCAAACGATTGCCTTCGGCCACGTCCCCGTCTGTGGGATCATCCAGCCAAAAGAGCGCTTGTTCGGCGTGGTCGACGAGCAAAAACGCCGCCGCGCGGAGAATATCGGGCTGATCTTTGGATGGAATCGCAATGACGCTGCGCGGCTGGCCCGTCCACAAAAGCACGCGCCCGGCCGCTTTTTCCGGCAAACGAGGCATTTCGTCGTTTGCGATGTCGCCATCTCCCGCGGCGAAATGAATCCCTTGGGGACCATAATGAAATTGCACCAAATCGTCGATTGCGCGTCCCAAGGCCGCCCACCCGGCCAAAGGCAAGTTTCTCTTCAAATCGGCGCGGACCGCCGTGACGATACCGTGCAAATGCTTCGACGAACACAAGAGATTCGTCAAACCGCGATCGCGGCATTGCGGCGACCACTCCGACGCGGACATCAATTCACAGGCGCGTCCCAAACTATGAAAAACTTCGTCGTCCAGCTCCCCAAGGCGACTTTTGTCCCGCGCAATTCCCAAATGCGCCGCGCCGCATTGCGGATCGAGCCGCAATGCACTGCGATAATGTTCGAGACGTTCGGCCGGGCTGCCGTCGCGTTGTTCGTCATCTTGGGCCGCGACGATGTGCATGAGTGCCAAAGATTGCGCCGTCGTCGGCGCTTTGACGTCCCGACGTTCGGGGCGACGAATTGAAATGCGCCACTTTTCATTCAATTCAAAAAAACGTTTGACCGGAAATACCAAACACGTTTCCAAGTCTTCGCCCTGAAATGCAATGCCGACGATGCGCTGCCGTTCGTCCAGAATGGGCGCTCCCGCTTCGTTTTCAGCGAGCGGTTGTGTCAGCTGCGGAGCGACGCCTTCGTCGTCGGGCAGAATCTTGGCGTTTGTCGAGTGCAACACGATCGCTCGTCGCTCGCGCGCACTGTTGAGCGCGCAGCGATATCCAAGCAGCTCAACCTCGGAACGCGCGGCAATGTCGTCGTACTCGTCGACCGGCACGAGCTCGAGCGTCTGAGGCAGCTCATCCTCGACGCGCAAGACCGCCAGATCTCCCTCTTCAGGCGCACACACGCGTTCGACTTCCGCCGTGCGCACCTGCTCGCCGGCGCGCATCAGCTTGATGTACTGCGCATTTTCCGAGAGGCTCGCGACGGTCAACAAGTGATGCGGCCCGATCGCGACGGCCGTGAAATGGCCGTACGCGGGCGCGAAAGCCAACCAAATGGCCGCTTCCGTTGCGGGCTGCGCAGAGAACGTCACGCGGCCGAGTCTATCGTGTTTTCGGGGATGAAGAAAAGCACCACGGGATCGGACCAAACCCGGTTAGGATCGAAGTCCCGACACGTTTCCTGCCCGCCGAGCCTTCTGCGATGCGCTTCGTAAATTACACGCCGCTGCCGAGTGCACTCGTGCCTTGTGCCGAGGGAGGTGATGATCTCACCGCGCTCGTGCTCGCTTGCGTCACGTATACGATCACGCCCGTTGCACAGGGACAAACCAACTTCGGCTCGACCTTGAAGCTCGCTTACGCGCAACGACCGCTCGAACGAGGTGCTGCGCGTATCGAGCCCGGGGACGACGTGTTCGTCCGCGAAGGCGTCTCGGTGACGGCCTCGGGGTTTGTCTATCCAGCCGCGGAGAAAGCGCCGAGAGCCGAAGCGTCGCTCGCCGTGGGGTCGGAAGTTCGTCGCGTGCGCGCATTCGGTCCCCGCGTGTGGCGCGAAGGCGTGTTCGGAAACTTGTCGCCCACGTCGCCGCTGCCTTTTGAACGTGTCCCGATGACGTGGGAAAACGCGTACGGCGGAACGTTGGTACGCAAAACATCGTTTGTCGAACGAGACGGACGCTCGTACCTCGTGCCGGAATACACGACCGCATATCCTCACAACGCCGACGGCCTAGGGTTTTACCTCGAACGTGGCGACGCCTTGGAAAAACCTCTGCCTTCGCTCGAACATCCCGACATGCTCATCAAGAGTTGGGATGACAAACCTCATCCGGTTTGCTTCGCGCCATATCCGATGAACGGCGGCATGCGTCCGATGGTGCTGAACGAAGGCGACAAGGTGAACCTCAATCGCATGGGCAAACTGACGTGCCGCGCGGCTCCGTGGCTCATTTTTCAAACGATCGAGCCCGGAACGAACATCGTGTTGTCCGGCATGCGTCCCAAGGGAGACACGCTTGGGTTTGTCGTTCCGGAAACGCCCATCCAAGTACGCGCGCTCCTCGGTCGAGCGCTCTTTCGCATGAAGCCGCGGCTCGACAGCGTCGAGATCGATGCCGAAGCCGCGCAGGTACGCATGGTCTACCGCTCTTCGTTCAAGTTCGGCCTCGTCCAACACGAGCGCCGCGAAGTGTTTGTCGAACCGAGCGATCATTTTCCCGAAGTGCCCAAACCACCGCGATCCCAAGCCGAAGCAGCGAGGTAAAACCATGGCGAACAACTTCCACGATCAAGCGGGGCTCTACATCGTCGGCGTCGATGGTCACGTGGGTATTCACTTCCCGCCGCTCATGGTCTCGACGTTCTTCGTCAGCATCACGGCGGTGCACCCGTTCATCCTCGGCGCGGACAAACAGCCCACCGTGTTGATGAACGGAGGTCGACCTTCCGTCGTCGATCAACACAACCCGAAGTTTCTTTGGCCGCACATCGGCATCAGCCCCGATCCGCTCGATTTGTTCACGCCGATCCACACGATCTTCGGCGAACAAAAGTGCTGGTTGCCGCGACTCGCGGTGCACATTTGCGGCACTCCCGCCGCGCCGACGGCGATCACCGGACCGATCTCCGTGAACACCGAATGCTGGGAGTTTTGCATGCTCCCGCTGTCGTTGGTTTTTCAGGACGGTACGGTGCAAACGACTCCATCACCCGCCGACTATGCCTACGGCGTGGTGCGATACCTCGTCGAAACGGTCATCGATCTCGTGATTTTCGCCGCCACCGGCGGATTCGGTGACGGACCGATCGCGTTTTCCAAAGCCGGTCTCCAACCTGCGTATCAAGCGTTGGAAAAAGAGGTCGCCGAGCAGCTCGTGAAAGAAGGCGTCGAAGCAACCACGCAAAACGTGACTCAGCGCATTCAAAAAGATGTCGCCAAAGAGTTTGTCAGTGCCCTCTTCTTCGACGCGCCCACGAGCAAATCCGACGTCGCAAAACTCACGGTGGAAACCATGAGGAGCGGCTTCACCTCCGAAAGCGGTTGGCCATCGACAAACTGGAGCTGGGGCGACGCCGGCCAGAACGTGTTCAACAGCGTCATTCCGATCTCCGGTCCCATCGGTGACGCTGCCGATCTGCGCGCCGAGCAACAACAGATCAACCAAGGCGCTCCCTGAACATTCATGGCACGATCGTTTGAACACAAAGTAGCGCTGGTTCGTCAAGCCGATACGACGTTTGCCCTGGCGGGTGTGGTCAAACGGACCTACACGTTCACTCCTGCTTTGCGTGCGAAGCTCGACGTTGCGGATGTGCAAGTGCCGCTGCGCGAAGCTCCCTTGATGGATACGCAGGGGCCGAGCGAGCTTTTTGACGATTCGGATCTTTTGCCGCAGAAGGTGGCGACCGACGTCGTGGTGATGGGTCACGCGCACGCGCCGAACGGAGCGAAAGAGACGCATATTTCGGTGGCCGTGGGCAAGATGGCTCGGCGGCTCAGCGTGATTGGAAAGCGTCTCGTCGAGGTTGGTCCGGATGGAACCGTGCGGTTCACGCCGACGGAATCGTTCACGCGCGTACCATTGTCGCCGCGCGTCGCGTACGGCGGTTATGACGTGTGGGCGCAAGCGCGTCTCGATCCGGTCCCTCGGGTGCTTGCGGAGAGCACGTCGAAGGCGATGACGGGGCTGTACGCGTATCCACGCAATCACCTCGGTGTCGGATGGTTTGTCGATGTGGATCGATTTCGAGCGGACGGTGCGACCCTGCCGCAAATCGAAGATCCGAGCGATCCTGTTTTGCCCGAAAAACTATTCGTACCTTCCGTCAAGCAATGGATCGACGCGCCTATTTCGGCGTCGCTCGGCTGGGTGAATCATCGGAATTACCCGCGCATGTTTCGTCTGGTCGGATCGATGGTTCCATACGCGCCGCCGGCCAATCCCATTCGAGAATCGACGTTCGCCGACGGTAAGGATTTGCTCGATTCGTGGACACCGAATGGCGCGGGCGTGCATGCTCGGGCATTTTCAGGTGCTGCACCGGGGTTGGCGGTGGAGCATTTGCGCGGCAATGAGCTCGTCATTTTGGAGAACCTGCACGAAAAAGCGGGGCGTATCGAATTTACCTTGCCCAATGAATGGCCGATGTTGACGCTCAAGCCGCCGGACGTAAAAGCTGTGGAAATCACGGCGGTCATGCAGACGCTGCGGATCGAACCGGACGAAAATCGTATATCGATCACGTATTGCGGCGTGTTTCCGCTCATGGCTCCCGCCATGCGGAGTTTCATTGAAAAGACGGAGCTGGGCGTGACTTGGAAAAAACGTTGATTCGGGGAGTTGTCCTTTCCCGAACCATTACGTTTCTTCGCGCCCCACGACCAACACCACCGTCGTCGTCGCGCTGCCGCCAATGTTCAGCGTCGCGACGCGTTTGGCATTCGGAACCTGCATATCCCCGGCCGCATTCGTGACTTGTTTCTGCGCGTCGAGGAGCATGCGCACGCCCGTCGCGCCCACGGGATGCCCGATTCCCATGAGCCCACCGCCGGGATTGACGGGAAGTTTTCCCCCGGAAAAAACGGTGCCGTCTTCAATGACGCGATACGCTTCGCCCGGAGCGGCCAAACCGAAATGGTCGATCGCCATGTAATGCGAGATCGTAAAACAATCGTGCACTTCGATGGCCGATAGTTCGTACGGGTCCGAAACGTTCGCCCGGCCAAACGCATCCCAAATCGCCCCGCGCACGTGCGGACACACGTACGTATCCCCGCGACTGGCCACGAGTTTTTCCTCCATGCCCATACGCGCCGTGCGATGCCCATAACCGTCGATACGCGCCAGTTTGTCCAGCCCAAGACCTCGTTTGTTCGCCCATTGCCGCGCATATTCGGCGCTTGCCAGGACAACACCCACCGCACCGTCCGTCACCGGACTGGCATCATATCGCCTCGTTCGTCCGGAAATAACGGGATTCTTTTCGTCGTCTTCGCCGAAGGAGCCCTCGGGGAAGTTCCATTTGCGCGCTTGAGCGTTGGGGTTTTTCTTGGCATTGTCGAAATTGCTCTGCGCCAACGCGGCCAAGGTTTCGCGACGCAAACCATAACGCCGCGCATATTCTTCGGCGACTCGACTGAACAAAGCCGGCCATGGATACGCAACGTCCGCCGTTTCACGTGGGACCCAGGCCGCAGCCCCGAGTTTTTGTTGCGATTCGAATCCGGGCAAACCGCGCATGACCTCCACGCCCAAGACGAGCACGGCGTCGTATCGGCCCGCCTGAATGTCCGCCATGGCCGATAAAATCGCTACGCCTCCGGATGCACACGCCGCTTCATGACGTGATACCGCAATACCTTCCAAGTCCGGGTGGGCATTGGAGACAAACCCGGCCAGGTGACTTTGGCCGGTATAAAGTTCCGCGATGAAATTGCCCACGTGTCCGGCTTGAACATCGCGCGGTTCGATGCGCGTCGATTCCAGCGTTGCCAGGATGCATTCCGCCATAAAAGCGTCGAGCGTCAAGCCCTCGCGCGTAATGTTGCGCGCGAAATCCGTTTGATGACCTCCGAGAACGTATACCGGGGCGAGAGCGTGGCGATTGGAGCGGGAAATCATCGCCCGGATGGTACTCGAAGGTCGGCGCAATACGCAAGGAAAGACGGCATTGACCGAATGCTTCGCCGCAGCTACGGTTGGCGCTTCGTGACGATGGCTGCGGATTCTCGAACCTCGACGGGATGGGCAAACGCATTGCGTCGCGCCTTGTCCCCGACGCTCGTGCTTTCGGCAGAGCAATCACGGCAATTCGAAGAGGAGCGCGTGGTTTTCAATCGTCGGCGGGTTTTGGCGATTTTGCCCGGATTCATCCTGATTCAAATGGTCATGATCGCACTTTACACCGTACGCGTAAACGGACCGGCGGAGTCATTTCGGCAAGGTATTTATTGGGTGCATTCGACTTCGTTGCCGATGAACCTTGCGCTGTGGTTTGCAGCTCTTTGGGCGACACGCAAGAAGGTATCTTTTTCGTGGATTGGCGATTGCGGCGTCATTCTCTCCATCGTGACGGGTATGTGGTTGTCTCTCACGACCCATCGGATGTTCGCCACGAATAGCTCCTACACTGTAGCCTTGTTTGCAACGGCGTTGACGTTGCGACCCACGGTTTGGGGAGCGCTTTCGGGGTTTGTCGGTTCGATTGCGGCGTTTACGATTCTCTTGCCGTATGTCCAGCCGGATGGGGATGTGCGTGTTTCGTTTGTCTCGACCGCAGGAACGGCGGCCGTCATTTCGCTCCTGTTTTCCCGAGTCTTGCACGCTGCGGCGGTGAGGGAATTTCTTCAGCGGCTGACCATCGAACGCCAACAAGAAGAACTGCGTTCGTGGAATGCGGACCTCGAAAAACGTGTCGAAACGCAGGTGCAAGAGGCATTGCTGCGAAAACGAGAAGCACGCACGCTCGAAGCTCAATTGCGCATGAAAGTCCGGGCCCGTTCGCAAGAACTGATGCAGGCCATTCTCGAAGGTGTGCCCGACGAAGAAACCCCGGCTCCGGGAAGCCGATTCGAACAGCGCTTCGTCATTGAACGAGCTCTCGGGTCGGGGGCGATGGGCGATGTATTTGCGGGGCGGGATATTGAGACCGATCAGCTCGTGGCCATCAAACTCATGCGCCGATGGGATGGAATGTCGGCGAACGACGTGGGGCGTTTTGCCTTGGAAGCTGCGGCTACCGCGGCCGTTGTTCATCCGGCGATTGTCCGGACATACCATGTCGACGTCACGGCCAACGGACGAATCTACTTGGTGATGGAATTCGTTCGTGGACAAACGTTGGCCGACGCCTTGTTGCGGGGCCATTTCGATGCGGCACAGACTGCTCGTTTCGGCGCCGTTGCGGCCGATGCGCTGGCCGTGGCGCATCGGGCCGGGGTGGTGCATCGGGACATCAAGCCGAGCAACATGATGTTGACGACGGCGGCTCCGGGGTTGCGCATATTGGATTTCGGCGTTTCCAAGTTGGTGGCACCCGGTCATGGGTATCAAACGGTTGCCGGGCAAATCGTGGGCACGCCGCAATACATGGCGCCCGAGCAAATCCTCGGAACCGGGGACACGACAGGTGCGGGCGACGTGTACGCGCTCGGGCTGGTGCTGCATGAGATGCTCCGCGGCAAACCCACGTTTTCCGCGAAGAATATGGGCGATTTGCTTCGGGCCCAAATGGTCGATGCTCCCGCTGTTTTACACGAAGAACCGGGCGCGGACATTCCCGAAAATCTCTCCGCAATCATCGCGATGTGCCTGGAAAAGGACGCTTCGGAGCGACCTTCCGCGCAAACCCTGGCCGCAACGCTCCAGGTCATTGCCGACGAAATGCACGCCGGACCGCTCGAAGAAATGGGCGCCCCAAAAATTGCGCACGATACGGGAGCGGCCATTGAAGTCAATGCCGCGACGATACCCGCGGTCAACGACGCACAGTAGGATACGGCCTCTTGGCCAGTTTCTCATTTTCTCCGGCAAACCAAGTGAGGAAATCCTGTTTGGCTTGTCCTTCCATGAGCACCGGACGAAATTCCGTACACGGCAGTTGCGCGCATAATCGGACCGGAAAAACCTTGTGGGGGCCGGGCTTGATTCGCCCTTCCTCCAGAATGAACGTCGCTCGGTACACCATCGATTCGAGCTTTTTGGGATTCGTATTGGCGCCGAATACGAAATTGCCCAACGAATGAACGATGTGTTTGCCTTGGTATATCTCGAGCGCTTGCACCACGTGGGGATGATGCCCGAGCACGACATCCGCTCCCGCGTCAATCGCCAAGCGGCCGAATTCTCGCTGAATGTCGATCACTTCGTGCGTGCCTTCCATGCCCCAATGAAACGAAGCAATCACCACGTTGTTCGGTTTTTTTGCGGTACCGATATCGGTTTTCACGTGCGCGGGTGTCATCCGCACGCCCGTGAACCCCACATTGACGACCTCGACGCCGCGAATGATTCGGCGATCGATGAGCCCATTGCCCGAAACGCCGACGCCGGCATCGAGCAATGCTTTGCGCGTGTCGATTTGTCCTGGGACGCCGAAATCACCGGCATGGTTGTTCGCGACGTTGGCGACCTCGACGCTGCTTTCTTTCAAGATTCGCGCGTATTCGGGTTTGCCGCGAAAATGGAATTTACCCGCAGCAATGGGCTCCGTCGCCGTCGTCAGCGTTCCTTCCAGATTGACGATTGTGATGTCATCCGCACGAAATAAGTCGAGAACCCCGGAAAATGGGTAGCTCGGCTCATTTGCATGTTTGATCATCATCAGGTCGAAAGGGGCCAGGTCAAACCCGTTTTCAATGCCGGCGCCAAGGGTGCAATCGCCCACGGCGCTCAGCGTGATCGTGATCGGCGTAGGTTTGGCAGGAGGAACAATCGAAGCGGGCATCGCCGCTGCTTCGGGGTGAATCTCGACGGAGACGGCCGGTTTGGGATCCGGCGCGGACGGTTTGTCCCCGCACGACAGAACGGAGAAACTCAGGCCGCCGAAAAACGAAAGCAGCGCGCGAGATTTGTGCAGGGGAGGGAAGATCAATTCAATTTGATCACGCCGGCGGTGACGTCGACGCTCGGGCCGCCGTCGACTTTGACCGGGCTGCCATTGATGGTGACGGATCCACCGGCAATGTTGATGCTTCCACCGCGGATATTGATGGTCCCGCCCGTGACGAGTGTCGTTGCGCCTGTGAGAATGAGCATTCCTTCGCCGGTGACCGCGGTGAACGGCGCCGTCGCCGTAATGGAACCCCCGCCCGTGAGCGTAATGGAACCTCCGGCGGTGAGCGTTTGCGTGGGCGCCGTGAGCGATTGCACGCCGCCCGCCGTGAGCGATTGCGCACCACCCACCGTAATGGCTTGCGCGCCGCCCACCGTGACGGCTTGCGCGCCGCCGACGGTAATCGAATCGGCCGCCCCGACGACCATCGTATGGGCCGCGCCAATCGTCTCCGTCTGCGTTGCGCCGATCGTAATCGTTTCCGCCGCACCCACGGTCACCGTATGGTTTGCCCCGATCGTGGTCGTTTGCATCGCCGCGACGCTGACGGTTTGGTTTGCCCCGACCGTCGTGATTTGGTTTGCCCCGACAACCGTGCTCTGATTGACGCCCACGCTCGTGGCTTGATTGACGCCTACCGAAGTCGATTGGTTTTGCCCGATCGAAATCGATTCGCTCGCGCCGACGATTTCCGTGTTGTTGCTCCCGACCGAAGTCGACCGATTGACGCCGGTGTTTTCATTGCGGTTGTGACGAACGGTGGAATTCGAATCGTTGCCGATCGTTTCATTCCGATCGTGAATCACTTCGTTGTTCCAATCCCGCGCCGCGTGAATCTTCACGATCTCCGCCCCGCGGGCGTCGTCGAACATGAACTCGTTGTACCCGATGCCTCCGGGACTCGACAAACTCTTGAACGTGCTGATCGTTGGAGAACCAACGGATGGCGCAGGCGGCAAGTTGGCGCCGTTGTAGACACGGCCCGTGATGATCGGTCGGTCGGGATCGCCGTCGATGAATTCGACGACGACTTCGGAATCGACGCGCGGATGCCACACGGCGCCGAGCCCGGCACCGGTGAAGGTTTGGCTGACGCGAATCCAGCACGAGGTGTGTTCCGTCTCGTGCCGATCGAAGTCTCGATCCCAGTGAAAACGCAGTCGTACGCAGCCGATTTCGCCGTCTTGCGGACCGCCGACGTGAATCTCGACGCCTTTCGTTCCCGGTGCGGCCGTGACAAAAGCCGTTTGAGTACCAATGATCTTGGGCTTCTGCGTGATGCGCGGAGGTCGATACCTGCTCTCCAACGTCACGCCGTCTTTGCCACGACGAACGCATTCGAACTTCGCCATGTAGGGCACGTTCTGCGGTTGTCCGGGGATCGAGGCGACCCCGGATTGCTCGATCGTGATGTCGATGGCCGTGATGAGATATTCGCCTTCGTAACGCGGTTTGGACGATTCATGGTGAAAGATCGAGCCGGCCCCGAGCATGCGGAGTTTGCCTTCGCCGACCGCGTAATCCGCTTCGGTCGCGTAGCGTTCCAAGCGAATTTTGGCGAGCGCTTCGCCGCGGGTCGGTCCGTCTTGATACCCGCCGGGGAAGTGTTGATCCACGAGATCGTCCGTCGGCGCGACGGTGTTTGTCGTGAGCAACAGCTGGGGTTTGCGCCAGTCGTAGTCGTCGAGCTGCACCTTTTTCGGCCTCAGCTTGGCGCCGAGCTTCATGCTCGAAATGTCGCGTCCCGCAATGCCGGCCCCGCAAGGATCGAAGGGGGACAAACGATCCCGTCCACCATCGGCGTCGCTGAGCACGAGAAGGCTCACGCCGAGACCGTGTTCGAAGTGGTACGCGATGCCTTCTTCTTCGAGCAGTCGCGAGAGAAAATCGAGATCCGTTTCGTTGTACTGCACCACGTACGGACGCGCGGTGGGATCATCGAGGCGCGACGTATCGGCGATGCGCAGCGCGTATTGCGCGAGCGCCACCGAATAATCGGGGTTCATTCCGTCATCGGGCGTGAGCGCAACGTTCGGAGCTTTTTGATACAGTTTGTCCGAACCAAGGACCGCTTCGAGGATCTGACGCAGGCTCTTGTCGAGGAAGATGCGCGAGCGTTTGCGATGCGCAGCGCGGATGAGCGGCGGCGAAAGCACGACGCGCATGAGCATGCCTTCGGGCACCGGATAGAGCTCTTCCGCTTCGGAAATCACGCCGTGCACGACGCGACACGGAGGGTTTGTCAGGGTCGTGATTCGCAACGACGCATGGTGACCGACCAGGTCCGCCGGATCGACTTCCGGTGCCGGTGCTTTCGCAATCACCACGAGTTCGTATCGAAATAATGAGGAGATTTGTTCGTGCCCTTGAACTCGAGCCACCAACAAATGCGCCCAAGGCGCCCCTTGCGCGCCCTCCCAAGCGAAGCGGAAATCGTAGTCGGCCATGGCGTCCTTCCCGCAACATCATCGCAAGAGACGCGACGATCGGGAAGCATCATCGATGAGCTCACCATTCGAATTCGACGACACGTGTCGTCAATGTTGGTTCACAAAGGTTCCCATCTCGGTACACTCGACGCCGACATGTCTGCACCCGATGAGATCGAAGAAGTCGTGCCGGACGACGATGACGCTCCCGAAGGCGTAACCATCGAACGTGCCGCGGAAATCGAGGCTTTCTTGACGGTACTCACGGACGAACCTCGCGACGAATTGCTCGAGCGTTTCGATTTGGACGAAGAACGCTGGAGCAGCGCGCGAAAAGTGTGGACGGAGCGGATCGAAGACGAAGTCATGCGGGCGGCAGCGCCGGGTCAGCGGATTTCTGCGGAAGAAAAATATCGTCTCTCGATGCGCTATTCGATTGCTTATGCCAAGGCGGCCGAACGTGCGCGCGAAGGCGCGGACGCTCACGGGCCGACCGCCGCACTTCCATCGGCTTCCGATTCGGATCACGTCGCACGACTTGGATCGGGTCATGGCTGAGGGGGACGAGCGGGACGAGAATACGGGACAAACCGCTGCTCTGGCGTCTCGAGCGGTCGTGTTGCCGTCGGGGCGGGCGATCGAAGTGCAATCGGCGGCGGACGCGGACGTGCTGCGATTCCGGGCGCCTTCGGGCGAATGCGTGCTGACGATTCATTTGACCGATGCCGGCCCGGTCGTTCGTCTGGACGGCGCGATGCTCGAGGTTCGGGCTTCCAAACGTTTGTCGCTGGAATGCGACGAGTTCGCTTTGAAGGCATCGGGCGGCGCGAGCATTGATGTCGGCGGGGATTTACGCGAGAACGTGGGCGGTACGACGCATCGAGTCGCGCAGGGCGATGCGTTTGTCGAAGCGCAACACGTGCGGATGGAGGCGCGTCCCGGAGGCATTGAATTGCGGGCCAACGACGACGTGCGCGTGACCGGAGAACGCGTGCTGCTCAATTCGGATGATCCTCCGATGCCGCTGACGTGGGAAGAATACGAAGCTCGTCGACGCGAACGTGAAGGCAAAGTGATCGGTCCGGGAAGGCTTGTCGAAATCGACAAGAAGTAGCCGGCCGTTCCGCGTCGGTCGGTGCGTCTGGAAAAACTGCCGAAACTTCCCCAAACCCGGCCTGATTTCGGTAGACTCGCCGCGTCGTGGAAGTCCTGTCGTTGTGTCCGTTTCGAGCCGGTGCGCTTGTGTGGCAATCGTCGCCGGATGCTTGGTCGTTGACGGTGGTCGTCAAGGCGACGTTCACCATTGTCGACAAGGGCGAAGCGACCCTGGCGCCCGTGCAATCGCCTGTGGCGGCGTTTGCCGGGGATACCGATACCGCAATCGAGGATTTGTCGCCGCTCAAGCCGAAGGTCGACGTACTCGTGCTTCGCGGGAGCAACGAAGATTCGGCGACCGTCGAGGTTTCGTCGATCGTCGTGCCCGCGTGTGGACCCATTCCGCCATTTGCGCCCGCACGACGTTTGTTGTTGCAAGAGCGAGGGCTCGAGTGGGCGGCGGCGGTTCTTCGCGGTGAAGCCGCGGGGGCGGGTCCGGTTCCCGCAGGATTCGATTTCGGATTTTTCCACGTCGCTTCGAGTGAACAACGAATCGATTTGTTGCGCACGGGAACGCCACTGGTGCTCACGAATGTTTTGCCGAACAAAGCGCGCGTGGAGACGCTCCTGCCGCAAAGAAAGCCGCAAGCATTTCGAGTGCATCCGCAAACGGGCAAAGCGACGGAAATCATTTTACGCTGTGATACCTTGTGCATCGACGCCGCGCGAGGTTTGGTCGTCCTGACATTTCGAGGCATTGCGGATGTCGACGCCGGTGGTCTCGGCAATACGGGGACCATTGTCGTCGCCGCGCATTCCGCAGGTAAAAAGATTCGACCGGACCGCATTGAACGTTTTCTCAAAAATGGCGATCCCATTGAAGGAGAAGCGAACGACGGACGTCACCCGCTCGAAAAAAGATACGATACGGTTTTGGCCGCTCCCAAAGGCGGCGATACCGTTGCTTTGCCGGACATGGAGGGATCCGGATCCGGGGCTTGGCCGGTTGTCGATCCGAACCAGCATGATTCGGGCCTGATGCGCCCTTCCGGAGGTTTGCCCTTCCAAGCTGCTCCGTCCGATGCGCCCCCGCCGCTCATTCAGCCTGCGCCATTGCATGTTCCGGGCGGCGGGCGTCGACATGCGACTTGGTCGGGATCGAATGAACCAAAGCGTGGTCCGGATATGCCATTTCAGGGGGCGCTGCCGCCACCGGTGGCCGAAGCTTATATGCCGCCCCCGCCGCCGGAAGGAGTTTTTCCGGAACCACCGGCGATGCTCCCGGTCATTACGCCGCAAGCTCCGCCGTTGATCAAACCGCCGCCGATGTTGGGGGCCGGATTCGCTCAAGACGAGAAGACGGCCGATTTGCCGCCCGGTCACGAAAACGCCGATGAAGCGACCGTGGATTTGGCTCCCGCGACGGCGGCCATCATGCGTTCGGAAACCTCGCAACCCGCGCCTGGTTTGGCAGGAAAACCCATTGCCGCACCGGCGAAGGCGCCCGTGGCGGCACCCGCCGCTCCGAAACCCGCCGCGGCTGCGCCCAAAGCGCCGGCTGCACCGAAGCCGGCCATATCGTCGCCGGCTGCGCCGAAGTTGCCCGGGTCGCCCGCAGTGGCCAAACCCGCCGTCGCCGCTGCGCCAAAACCCGTCGCTGCGGGCGCCGTCGCTTCCAAGCCGGCCCTTCCCACAGGGCCGCTCAAAGTGCCCGCACCGCTCGGCCCGAAACTCAAAACCGATGGTCCGGCCAAACCAGTTGCTCCGGCTCCCGCGCCTGCGGCCGTGAAAAAGCCCGATGCTGCCCCCGCCGCGAAAGCACCTGCGGCCCCGGACAAACCGGTTGAGCAAGCCAAACCCGTGCTCCGCCCGTCTGTCGCGACAGTGCCCTTTCCCAGCATGATCAAGCCGGGAACGGTGCCTGCCGTTGCGGCATTGGCGGCCGAGGCGAAAGCGTTTGCGGCGGACGAACCATTCGATCCCGCTCGATCCCTCAAACTCGAAGAATGCGCGGCGCTCGATGCGGAGCTGCGTCATCGTCCGGGGACGAGAAAAACGCTGCTGGAAAAAAACAAATTGACGGAAGAGCAATGGTCGGCGGTGCACAAGCATTGGGCCGAGGCCATTGCGCGGCAGACCGAAGTCGGCGAGCGCAAATTGCTCTTGGCGTACGACGCGGCTTATGTGGGGGCGCAGGAGCGTTTGGGAATTCGTGTTGGAATCGATACGCACGCCCAACTTCAAGTGGCGGTCGAGCGAGGGACGACGTCGGCCGTGCTTCGCGAATGCGGTCTCGAACCGGCGGACCAAATGCGCTTGGGAAGGGTTTGGACGCAGCGGCTCGCGGACGATCCGGCGAAGATGAAGGAATTGGCTGCGGCGATTGAAAAAGCGCGTTCGTCGTGAATCAAATATCGGTCGTTTGGGTTTGGCTCGCTTGAACGACTTGTTGCGTCGCCGCTTGATGCAGCTTCTCGGCCTGCTTGCGAACACCGGTCACCGCACTTTCGGATGCGGCGCAAAGCTCGGGAGTCACGAGGCTCGAAGGCGCGGGCAAACTGGGGTCGACGAGCAGTTCCAGTTTGACAATCGTGTTCTCCGAATCGACGGCGCGTAGACGCCAAACGGCACGGAAATCGTCGACATTGCCGCGGAGCATGCGCGCGGTGATTTTTTCTTCGTTTCCTTCGACAACCGGTTGTCCGATGAGGGCGACGACCCAAACCGTGGCTGCTCCATGCAAAATGGGCACTTCCAAATACACTTCGCTCACGCCTTTGTTGCGCGAAAGCAGCTTGCTCTTCTTGAACGATTTGATGGTTTTTTCGTAATTACGGTAATCGGTTACGACGCGACGAACCACATCGATGGGGGCTCGGACATAAATTGCAGCACCACCGGTATCGATGGAGTTTTTCGGGGCTGTCGTGGGTTTGGTATAACGTTCGGCACGCCCTTTCCGTTGGAGGCGTGTCGCTTCGTCTTCCGCTGCATCCGTCGCCGTGGGCAATACGGCGGCGGTTAAAGCAGTGACCATGGCGAGTGCGAATTGGCGGCGACGAAGAAGCATGGCGGTCTCCACGAGGCGAAGATGGGAGACGGTTATGCAATTGCAGTGCCAGGATTTCGTTGCAACGAAATCCTCAAATTCGCGCAGGTTTGTCGTAGGTGCGCGTCGCGGCCTCGTGCAACCGTAACGCGTTGTTCACTCCCGCCCCGTCGGCGGTGCCGGGGATGCGGGGGTCGGAGGAGCCGGTGTCGATGGCGGTGGCGGAGCGGAGTTTGACGGGATGGGCAGTTCGTCCAGCGGAGCCATTTTGCAGGTGCCGTCAAACAGGACGCCACGGTCGATGAAGATGGCGGGGGCATGCAGCGCTCCGGTAACTCTTGCCGGGGCGTAAAGTTCAATGGCGTTTCTTGCGCGGATATTTGCAGAAACTTCGCCGCCCGTGACGATACACGCTCCCACGAGGATGTCGCCGGACACCGATGCGCCATCGCCGATGACCAGGACATCGTCACCGCGGATGTCCCCTTTGAATTCACCATCGAGGCGCACTCGGCCTTCGAAAAATAGTTTGCCCTCAAAACGAGTTCCTCGACCGAGGAGCGCGTTGATTTCCGTGGGCCGCGCGGCGACGCGCGTGGCCGATGCATCGGAGCGCTGGAGTTGTTCGTCTTGTGCGGAATGAGGCTCCATGGGACGCACGGTTTACTCCAGTCTCGAGGTGGGGCCAAGGTGGTTGGCACTTTTTCCCGAGGCGTCGATCTACAACCAATCTCGAAACAAATACGCCGCCCACGATGCCGCGCGTTCCCACACGGGGCGCTGATGCCAGCCATCGAGCGTTATCTCTTCACAATGTTCCAGGTCTTCGTGAAACATTTTCTCCATGGCCGTGGCAAACCGTTCGTCGCGGATGATGGCATTCGCCTCCATATTCAGGCGCAAGGATTGCTGATCGAGGTTGCTCGAACCGACGGTCGCCCAATGGCCGTCGATGACCGCTGTTTTGGCATGTAAAACCCGGCCGTGCCATTCGTATAGACGAATTCCCGCATGCAAAAGGCGCCCGTACATGGTGCGTGTGGCGAGTTTTACCGCGGTGACATCCGTCGTTCCCGCCACCATCACGCGCACGTCGACGCCGCGTTTGGCGGCATCGATCAAGCCTCGCAAAAGGCTCAAGGTCGGCAAAAAATACGCATTGGAAATATATATACGGTGCTTGGCTTCGCGAATCGCCTGCCGATACGACACGCGAATACTGACGCGTCCGCGATGCATGTCGTTCGTGACGATGTGAACCAGAGGGTCGGGGCGGCGGCCTTCATGACTGTATTTATTTTCGTCAATGAGGGCGCCTCCGGCTTTTCGCCACGTGCGCAAAAAGAAGTATTGCAATTCCAGCGCCGCGGGGCCTTCGAATTCCAAGTGCGTATCGCGAAACCCTCCACCGCCGTCGTCGCGGCACGCGTAATCGTTGGCCAGATTGACCCCGCCGGTAAATGCCAATCGAGAATCGATAATCAGTGATTTGCGATGATTTCTCCTGGATACCTGACGCACCAATTTCACTTCTTGCAACGATTGCAATATCGGACGAAATGCGACCGCTCGAACGCCGTTTTCGAGCAATCGATCCACATAACCGCTCGATACGGACGAACCCCACGTATCGAACAACAAATTGACTTCCACTCCGGCTCGGGCCCGCTCGATCAATGCATCGGCAAAGGCGATACCGATGCGATCGTCTTCCAAGATGTACGTTTCCAGGCAAATCGTCGATTTCGCTTGGGCGATCGCTTCGAGCATGGCTGGAAATGCTTGGGTTCCATCTTTGAGCAATCGCAGGCGATGAAATCCCACGTTCAAATCACAATAGGCGCTGGATCGTCGGGGACCGGAGGGGCCCGTCAAGACCTCGTGCGCGGCATGCGCTTCGATCCGCGGTGCCGTCGATGTATCCGTCGCCTTCTTTCGCCCAAAAATCACGTTTGCACCTTAGCGCGGCTCGACCGCGCCGGCTCGTCATCACGACACGTTCAGCATCGAATTGCGGGTTTCTTCCGTCGCCACCATCGCTTGATCTCGACCGGCTTTTTTCGCCGCGTAAAGCGCTCCGTCCGCCGCATCCAAGAGATCTTTGGCCGTCGTCGTCCCGATTTGCGCTTCCACGACGCCAATCGATACCGTCAGAGGAAGGGGAAGGTTCCACGTTCCTTCGTGCACCGTATTTCGAATTCGCTCGCAAAGTCCCAACGCCTGCGTCCCCGTGGTCGCCGGTAACAATACGACAAACTCGTCTCCGCCGTAACGCGCAGGCACGTCCGTAGATCGACAGGTTTTTTTCAGCACTTCACCCACGATCACGAGCGCTCGATCCCCCGCATCGTGACCACCCCGATCGTTGATCGTCTTGAGGTGATCCACGTCGATCAGCAAAAGCGCGAACGGCACCTGATGCCGCGCAAATCGCGCCAGTTCTTCTTCCAACCGAGCATACAAATGACGCCGATTGTGCAGTCGCGTCAGCGGGTCGGTTATCGACGTCTGCGCCAATGCGTCTTCACGTGCTCCGAGCAGTCGTCCCAGAAAGACAAACATGAACATCGTGGCGAACGTCAAGTATGCATAAAGCAGCGGATCGGATTTGATTTGTGTTCCAACGAAATGCAGACTCGGCCATTGATGCGCCGCGATGCTTCGCAAGAGCAACAGGCCGGCGGGCGAACCCAGGGCGAGTACGGCGCCGACTCCGGCATAGGAGAGGGTCTTGGGCAAGTGTTCAAGCATCCGAGGACTTCGCATCGCCGAGGCTCGTGGGCTTCCCGTGAAAGATCCATGCCGCGGGTCAGTCTTGTCACGACGCTGGTCGCGTGGCACGGGTCGTGTTAGCTCGGATGGACGTTTCGTATGTAGCGCAGGGTCGCGCGGAGAGGATAGGCGACGAACATGCACCGAATTCTGGTTGGTCTCGATGCTTCACCGCGAGCACAAGGCGTTCTCGACGCCGCGGTCGATTTGGCCAAACGCACGGGCAGTAAGCTCATTTTGGTGCGTGCCGTGGGGATTCCCATCGAAATTCCCGCCGAAGCGTACGCGTTGCCGCCTCAGTCGCTGGAAGGTTTGCTTCGCGAACAAGCTCAGAAGTACATCGACGAGGTGGAAAAAAAGGTGCCGGTGGAATTGCGCGGCGGCGCGAAAGTCGCCGTCGGCACGCCTTGGCAAGCGATTTGTGACACTGCCAAAGCCGAAAATGTCGACTTGATCATGGTCGGATCCCACGGCTACCAAGGCCTCGATCGGCTCATCGGGACGACGGCGGCCAAGATCGTCAACCACGCGGATCGATCGGTGCTCGTCGTTCGCGAATCGCAACGTCTCACCACGTGATGCCCTGCAAAAGCTGCGCGCAACGTGCATTCGTTGCGCGCACGTTCACTTCTTGTTGAGCGCGATGATGTTGGTATCGACGTACCTGGTTTGCGCTTCGGCGCCGGTCAGGTAGGTGTCGTAACCGGTGTTTCCGCGCAGGTATCGTTCGTAAAACGCCGTCACATACGCGCGAGCCATGGCATTGACCGTGGCATTGTCGAGCGTGGCCTTGTTGCAAAGGCTGCATGTGCCTCCGCACGAGGCGACATCGTCGAGGAAACTCATGTGGTTGGCGCCTTTTACCGTGGCCTCGAAGGATGGCGAATTCGCGTTTTCGTAAAACGTCAAGTAGTTGTCCGCCGAGGGGGCGCAGGATTGAAATCCGCCGGAAGCGTCCGTGGTTTCTCCCAAAAAACCCGTCGGAATTTGCAATTTGGGCATGAGCGCGGAGACATCGACGCACGCCGGTGGATTGCATCCCCCGGGACCTCCGCCTCCATCGACCGGATCGAGCAAAATGGCGGCCTTGACGCGTGAATCGAGCGTTGCTGCAAGGAGCGCCAATTTACCTCCGAGCGAATGGCCCGTCATACCCACGTTGGCCGTGTCCGCTTTGAGTTCGGGGTTGGCCGCGGCCCATTCAATCGCAGAAATCAGGTCCTTGGCATTCTTTTGATTGTCCATGCCAAAGAAGGAAGCGGGAAAGTCCGCGGTGATGGCCACGTAACCAAATGTCGCCAAACGTTTGATGTAATTCGTGTATTGGGATGCCGGCAATTGAAAGCCGTGCCCGACGACCACCACGGGATAAGGCCCCGGCGTCGGTCCTCCCACCGGATAAAATGCCCGCATCGGCACGGTATTGCCCGTCGACGCATTCGTGAATTTCGGGTCCGCTAATTCGAGAATCGCGTAGGGGCCATTCGCATTCGGATCCAATACGTTCATCGTATTGCCGCCGCTGCTGCTCGACGCCGCCGAACCTCCGCCCACGTCCCCTGATCCACCGCTGCCCGAATCGCCCCCGGTCCCTCCGGCACCGCTCGACATCCCCGAAGTCGATCCGCTGCTCGTGCCGAATTGTGTCGTATCTCCACCACAACCCGCCCAAACAAGACCGACGAGCCCCACCGCAAAATACAAGTTTTTCACGACAACCTCCTTGCCAAGTTCTGCTTATGGTGCGGATTCGACCGCTCGACAAGCCCGCTCACGCCGTAAATTCGGTCGTCATTTGAATCGCCCAGTTGGCGGGAGGTCGCACGGCGTAACTCAAAGCCAAAACCTCGATCAGCACGACGCGATAAATCGCGTGCACATCATCCACATCCACTTCGCTCGCGTTGGCCTCGAGCGCCGCGTCGATATGCTCGTGCACGAACGACAAAACATCGGGCTGCTCCATCGCGATCACGTCGTCCGAGTCCAACGCTTCGGTTGGATCCGCTTTGCGCAACTGCTCGTCGAGCTTCAACGATTCTTCGACACCGGTCAGGCCCACCGCAGTGACTTCGTCGAGTTCGTCATGAAATACGGCATCGAACGCGAGCCACACCGCGAGTGTTAAAAAATACCCCAGTGCCAGCGCTGTTTCATCGAGCGGGCCCGAGAGGATCTGCGCGATACGTTCGGCCAATGCCGGTTGCGTACGCTCGAAACGAGCGAATGCTTCGTCGAGTTTTCCTCGAGCCTCCGTGTCGTCACTCGCGAGCTGCTCTTCCACCTCGGTAAGCACTCGAAGCGGAATCTGCGCGAAAGACGGGACAGGACGAATGGCGGCACCGCGAACCCACACGGCGTCAACCTAGCACAGGGCTGTGGCGTGCTGTCGCGTCGGAAATGTGTCTTTTCATGGCGAAAGCAGCCGAACGCTTCCCGACGGAACCCAGCCTTCCGTCGTACCCCAACGGACATGCACCAGATTGCCGCGAAGCTCGCCCGCTTCCACGAGCTGGGCTTCGGGGATCGGATCGCCCCCCGTTGCTGTCCCGGTGTCGTCCACGAGGTGCACTTCCGTGGCCACGATCACGGCGGCTCGCGTCGTCAGGCGCAACGATCGCGCGCCGAGGGTCAACGGTAGAAACACCATGAACAGGACAAACGCCGTGGGAGCAAGCACGCGTCCGGCGATAGACAAACCCGCCGTCGTCGATCGACGCAAGAACAATCCGAGGGCGAAAAACAGCGAGCTTGCCAGCGCGAGCAAACTCCAAGCGCGCTCCGATGCCAGGCCCACGACGACGCGATCAAGCGTCGGACGTACGGTCGTCGCGTCTTTGCCGCGACGCGAACGACGCTTCGTCACTTCCGCGCGAACGGAGTCGAGCGCGCGATCAGCTTCGATGTCTTCGGGACGTAATCGCAACGTTTCTTCGAACGCCGCGGCAGCTCGGCCCAAGTCTCCGGGTCGATCCGCGGCCGCACGAACACGCGCCACGTACGCAAGTCCGCGATCGTAACTCGCATCCGGATGCACGAAGCCCATGTCCGAAAGCGCCTCGAATCGCTCGATCGCGACCGCATATTCGCCCTTGGTCAGCGCTTCGGTCCCTTCACGAAAGAGCACGTCGCTCGAACGATCTTCGGCCCGCGCGACGTGCACCGTCAGGAGTGCGGTCAAGACAAACAAGGCCCCGACGACCGCCGAAATGCGAGGCGATGACGTGAGCGAGAGCCCCCGTTTCATGCCGATTCCCTCGGAGCATCGAGCAATTCACGCACGAGCTTTCGACCTCGCGTCAACAAGTCTTCGACGCTCGCATCGGTCGCATCGGGGTCGTAACGCAACGCGGAGATCTCCTCGAACAACGCTTTCGTTCGCGTGGCCAGGTCTTCGACGAGCCCCGCTTCTTCGAGCTCATCCGTGAGTTCGTCCAGAAGAATCCCTCGCGACTCGAGGTCCGTGGCGGCCTTGATCGCATGATGCATCGCGCGTTCGATGGCTGCACAAACAGCTTTCGTGTCTCCACTTGCGCGAGCTTTCGTCGCTTCATCGAGGGCCGTGGCGGCAAGTTTTTCTGGAGAAACGGCTCCCGCAGCGCGACGTTGGCGCATTTTGCGTGCCCCCGCGGCGCCCGCGGAGAAGAGCGCAAAAGCAAACGGCGGAGCACCCAGCGCGACGTATAAGCTCGCGCCCTCGAACACGGGGCCAGGCGCGGGTTGGTACGCGCCCAGCGTCGAGCGAAGTTGCGGCATGTTGGCAAAAGGATCCGCCGCGGTTTGGCTTGGCACGTTGGGGTCGGCGGCGGAGGCCGACGGCGAGGGCGTTGGAGCGTCCTTTTTTTCCGGAAGAACCTCGACGTTGCCCAGGTCCACGCTCGCGACGTCGTATTTTTTGAGCGCCGGATCCCAATGCGGCAGTTCAATTTTTCCCAGGTTGATCGTGCCCGACTCTTTGAGGCGAACGACATAACCAAAAGATCGAAACCCAGCAATGATGCCGCCTTGCGCTCCAATGGATTCGCGTTTTTCCGGGTCGAGCCATTCGACGCCCGTTCGTTCCGGAACGTTGAGCGCTTGCGGAAAGTTTCCATTGCCGGCTACACGCGCCGTCACCGCAATGGTTTCACCAAATGGAATTCGTCGCGGTTGAACTTCGGCGGTCAATGAAAATCGCCCCACATCCCCCAACGCATATCCCGCGGGACGTCCGACGCGAGGAGGTTCGACGACGCGAACGACGAGGTCCTCGCTCGACCGTAATGCACGGCGACCGATGGGCCGCCCGGTAAATGCAAATTGCAAGGAACCGATATGCAGTTCGCCCGCCCGCACGGGAAAAAGGGCGAATCGATCGGCGGTGATGACATCGTAGGTTTGTCCGCCCGCTTTGGCCCGCACGACAGGCTCCGTGCCCGGATTGGCCAGCATCGAATAACGAAGAAAATCCGCGGCGGCGGGATCATGACGATCCTCGACGGTGACCGAAATACGTCGATAAATATAAAACGTGACGGTGATTTGTTCGCCGACGACGGCCGTGGTTTTGTCCGCTTTCGCGTGGACGAAAACATAAGGATCCGGCGCCGAGCGCATTTCGAGGCTTCCTTCGATCGGCGGCAACGTTTCTTCCGGCTCGAAACCGTCGATCCCACCAAAAGGAAAACCAAATCCCCCGAATCCCGGTCCACCCGGCATTAAAAATGGATTCGTCGAACGCTTGGGTTTTCCGGAGGCTTGGATGACCTCCACTTCGATGTTTTGCCCGGAAAAACGACGTCCCGACCATTGCACAGTCGGCGCTGGAATCTGCACCTTGCCCGGGGCGTTCGAAACGAGCTGCCAGCTGGCATCGATGCCGAGCTGCTCCACGCCGTTGATGGAGAACCGCGAGCGAAATATCGTCGGCGGTCCCATGATGCTCATACCTTTGGCCGGCTTGAGTACCGGATCGCTGGGCAATGGTTCGCCCGGTGAAACCTTGGCCGAGAGCTGCACCGTATACGGTTCACCCACTTCCGGACGCGTCGTGCTTATGCGGGTCGTCACCACGGGGTCGGCCTGAACAACGGCCGCCGCGGTGACGATGGTCGCGGCCGCGAGTCCTGTCGAGACAAACCGCGGAAAACTCATTTGTCCTCCATGACGCGGCGAGTTCGATTGGCGGCTCGGGCTTTGGCTTCTTGCTCCTGGTAGGTCGGCGCTTCTTCGAATTGATCGAGAATGCGATCTTCTTGGCCCTTTTGCATTTCGGGTTTGGCCGGTTGCGGCGGTGGAGGTTCGGGGGAACCGCTGTCCTGCCCGCCGGCGTCTTGTCCCGCGTCGGGCTCGCCGCCGTCATTTCCGCTGTCATTTCCAGC
>WBZU01000161.1_pt1 | contig 65696 bp, 60 predicted proteins | sample 5204311 | NCBI WGS metagenome assembly WBZU01 (sample SAMN12344359, study PRJNA552823) | activated sludge metagenome | biome: Activated sludge suspended growth; feature: Nitrification reactor; material: Wastewater; isolation source: activated sludge from nitrification reactor of wastewater...
ACAGCACAACCGGGACAGGCGGAGCCGGCGGCAACGGCGGCAACGGCGGCACCCTCTTCGGCAACGGCGGAACCGGCGGCAACGGCGGCACAGGCGGCGTTGGGGTGGCAGGAGGTCTCAATCTTCCCGTGGGATCCGGACAGGCGGCCAACGGCGCTCAGGGCGCGAACGTCAGCTTCCTTGATTCGGGACGGTCGGGCGGCAGCGGCGGATCCGGAGCCACCGGCAGCTCCACGAACCAGAACGGCGGCACCGGCGGCGACGGCGGCTACGCCAAGTCACGGCTGTTCACGACCTACGGGGGATACGGCGGGGCCGGCGGCGATGCCTTCAACGCCGCAGGCAATGGAGGCAACGGAGGCAACGGCGGCTTTGCCGTCAACGGCGGCTTCGCCCCTGCATTCGGCGGCGCCGGCGGAAACGGAGGGCAGGGCGGATATGGCGGAAACGGAGGGAACGGTGGCTACGGTGGCTACGGCTATTCCTTCTTCAGCAATGCCGGCGGCGGGAATGGCGGCTTGGGAGGCACGGGCGGCGTGGGTGGTAGCGGCGGCGCCGGCGGGGCCGGCGGGACTGCCTTCCCTGACACCACCAGCAGGGGAGTTGGTGGTGACGGCGGCCTCGGCGGCGCCGGAGGTACCGGGGCGCCCGGAGGCAGCGGTCTCGCCGGTGGGGCCGGTGGGGCGGGCGGAACCGGAGGCACCGTCTACGGGTTCGGTGGGGCGGGCGGAGCCGGCGGCACCGGCGGCAACGGCGGCACCGGCGGCACCGGCGGCAACGGCGGGTCAGGTGGCACAGGCGCCAACGTTGTGTACGACACCGGGATAGATCCCACCCCGTTTGAACCGCAAATCGGCTTCGGCGGGGCCGGTGGCACCGCCGGGGCCGGCGGTGCCGGTGGGGCGGGCGGCGCCGGCGGGGCCGGCGGCACTGGGGGAACCGGAGCCTCCGGCAACGGTCTCAACGGGGCGCTGGGCAACGCCGGATCGGTGGGGGTCACCGGAGCCGCTGGCCTAGCGGGCCAGTCTGGCACGAACGGAAGCGTCATTACGAAGTGATCGCAGCTTGCTGCGCGCGATAGGCGTGCGAATGTACCTGGTCTGATCAGGCAATACGTTTGAAGGCGGCGAGGCTGCCCAGGTGGGGGCGGACCATTGGAATCACCTGATGCGATAGGCAGCACTCCAATTGACATAATGTGGCTTATCGGCAAAACGGAGAACTGGGAAAACAGCCGCCGATCCGATCCGCCGTGGTTTTGCGTCCGATTGTCCGATCCGCGACTACTTGGGTGTTGTCCCCACCATCTGACAGTGCCCCACGCGAATGCCCGGACTTCTCGCCGGCTTCACGACGTCCGGAGCCGCGACTACCTGACGGCTGCGGACAATCCGAATCCAGTCCAGCCCGAGCCCAGCTCGTCGAGTCGACTTACGACCCGAGGCGCCTGGCGCCCCCGCGTCAGGCCCGTCTCACGGCGATCAATACGTCACTGTGACGTATTGATCGCACTAACCGGTGTTGCTTCCGGTTCTCCCATGTTTCTAGGAGGCCGTCCCATCGACGGTCCAAAATCGGCACATGTTCCTTCCAGCGCCCTTGGCCTGATAAAGCGCTGAATCGGCTTTGAAGGTCAGATCGTCCTCGTCGCTCCCGTCATCGGGATGGACCGCGACGCCGACACTCGCTCCAATGCGCACCTCGTCACCCCGGACCATCATGGGTCGGCTGATCTCCGCGATGAGCCGATCAGCACTTCTCCGGATGGTTTCGCGGTCGGCGGGATTGATCATGAGGATGGCGAACTCGTCGCCGCCCCAGCGCGCGACGACATCGGTGCGCCGGAAGTTCTGCTGGAGTATGTCTGCGACCTCCTGGAGCACTCCATCGCCGACCTGATGCCCGAAGTCGTCGTTGACCGGCTTGAACTTATCCAGATCGACCAGCAACAGCGCCAACCGGCTACCGTTGCGCGATGCGAGCCTGAGGTGGTGCTCAAACATCCGGTTGAACTCGCTGCGGTTGGACAGGCCGGTCAGGTGGTCGGTCATCGCCAGCCGGCGCATCTCTTCCTGCGCCGACCGACGTTCGGTGACGTCCTGTACCGTCCCATCCGATCGCACCACCTCGCCGTCGGCGTCACGGGTGTGCACCGCGCGCCGATGGACCCACCGAACCTCACCGTCGTCCTTGCGCACGATGCGGTGCTCGACATCCAATTCCGCCGGTCCCCGCAAGGACGCCTCGTAAGTCTGCAGCACCAGATCCCGGTCGTCGGGATGAACAGCCGCCAGAAAGAGTTCCGGGCTGGCGTCCTCCCGGGCAGGGTCGACACCGAGAATCCGGAAGACTTCGTCCGACCAGCCGTAGCGATTCCGGGCCTTGTCGTAGCTCCAACTCCCCACGTGGGCCACGCTTTGCGCCTGCTTCAGGGCGGTTTCGACATCCTTGCGGTCGGTGATGTCCGTTCTGATCGCGACGTATTTGAACGGCTCTCCGTGTTCATCCAAGAACGGCGCGATGGTCGATCTCACCCAGTACAGAGAGCCGTCCTTGCGTCGGTTGCAGATTTCGCCGTGCCAGACCTCTCCGCTGGAGATGGTGCGCCACATCTGCGCGAAGAACTCATCCGGCTGATGGCCGGACTTGATGAGGCGATGGTTCTGACCCAGCAGCTCATTCCGCGAATAGCCACTGATGTCGCAGAACTTGTCATTGACATAAGTAATGGCGCCTTTCGAGTCGGTGGCGCTGACGATGGCGTGTTGGTTCAGTGCTTCGGTTTGGAAGTTCAACTCGCGGTTGATGTCGGCGAGTTCACGCTCCTTGCGCCGCAACTCGATCGCCAGTGCCAACACCCCGGCGCAGCGCTGCAGGAAGTCGGACTGCTCCTCGGTTTGTTCAGCTCCCTGCGGCAGGTAGAAGACCAGCACCCCGAGCAGATGCCCGGATGTCAGGATGGGAATGTTGTAGTGGCCGTGCGGCTCCATGCCGTCGTACCGCAGTTCATGGCGTTCGTCGATGCAGGCGGCATGAACGGGCTGCCGGGTCGCGGCTGCCAGTCCGCAGAGGCATTGACCGAAACGGATCTTGGCGCACATCGTTGCCAGCGGGCCGAGGTTGCGGCCGGCGGCCAATTGCAGATACTCCCCTCCCCTCTCGTCCCGGGCGACGAGAAACACGCCACCCTTTGGTAGCAGGGAAAGCCAATTGACTGCCAGCAGCGCATCGATACACCGGCCGAGCATTTCTTCCACTGGGATCGGCAGAGCCGAAATCCTCAGCAACTCGCTCAGCGCAAGATTGTGTTCCGCGTCCGAGTCCCCGGCCGCCGATGGGCGCATCCTGCCATTTTCGCACACGGAGGGTCGCGGTTGGGAAGCCGCGGGGTTCAAAACCCACACTCGCCTCGATGTTTCACAACATCATCGCCGGACGTATGGTACGCGGTTGTCCGTGTGAAACCGGCTGTCCCGCAACGGGAATCAGCCCCCTTCCGAAGAAGGAGGCTGATTCGCTGAAGATGCCGCGTTCTTTCGGCTATTCAGGCGCGAGGGGCCCCGATTCAGACTTGCGGCACTGCAGTTATTCGCCCGGGCCGTCTACTCCGCTGACTCGCCTGGTGCTCCGACCGGCCCCTCCAACGGGTTGGTCATGGTGGCCGGCGGGGGCTCCAACGGGTTGGTCATGGTGGCCGGCGGGGGCTCCAACGGGTTGGTCATGGTGGCCGGCGGGGGCTCCAACGGGTTGGTCATGGTGGCCGGCGGCGGCTCCAACGGGTTGGTCATCGTCGCCGGCGGCGGCTCGGACGTTGTGACGGTGATCGTCGCGGGTCGATGCGGCTCAGGCCCGACCGTCGCCGTTTCTGGCCGCTGGGAAGTCGGCGAAATGATGATCGTCTCTGGGCTCTGCGGGCGGGCGCTGCCGCGGTCGACCGGCTCCCGATCGGCGGGAACCGTCGTCACCGAGTGGATGATCGGCGTCGGTGGTGTCGCCTCCACCGGTTCGGTCGAACGCACCATACCCAGCGTCAGAACCGCCAGAAGCAAAGCCACCGCGAGCCCCGCCCCGGCTAGCGCGATTGTGGCGGGCCATTTGTGACCCGATTCGTCGGTTTCGACATCGGGAATGAATGCGAATGCGGTCCCGTCGCACATCACGGCGTTCTCGCAGTACATCTCTCCAGATCCGCCCGCGTAGTTGGCGTACTGGGTGGGATCACTGTGGATGCCGATGCCGGTGGGCGGGTCGGTCTCTTCCGTGTGGTTTGTCGAATGTGGTTGCATACCCACGACTCTCCCGCCGTCGCGGAGCAGCAGGTATCGGACAAACCGACCCATCCGTTGATGACCAGGGGTCCTCAATTGATAGGACTCTGTACTTCCCCATCCGGGGAGCGTTGCACCACCAATAGGTCACAGTGACGAATTGATTGAAGGTCGCAGTGTCGCCAATATGCCTCCTGCGCAACGCATTTGGGGTGCCGGCACAGCGCAGCGACCGAACGGACATCCACCAAAACGAACCAGAAGTCGCCTTTGCCGGGTACCTTACAGCGATGACCACAGCGAACTCACGGCCGCCGGTCGATCCCGATCTGCAGAAGCTTCTTGACAAGGGCCCCTCTGGGCTGGACACCGAGGACGGAGTCGGTGCAGCACGCGAGCGACTCGCGGAGATGCACAATCATGATCTGCCACAACAACTTCAGGCGGTGCAGACCGAGAACCGCCAGATTGACGGACCCGGTGGGCCGATTCCGATCCGGACGTACCGGGCGGACCAGGCCGCGTCAGGAACACTTCCCCTGACGATGTACTTCCACGGCGGAGGCTTCTGCCTCGGTAACCTGGACTCCCACGACATCCAGGCGCGCACGCTCGCCATCGGCGCCGCTGCCCTCATCGTGTCGGTGGACTACCGGCTGGCGCCCGAACATCCATTCCCCGCCGGGGTCGAGGATGTCTGGGCGGCCACCCAGTGGGCCGTGAAGAACGCCACCGAACTCGGCGCCGACGCAACACGGCTCGCGGTCGCGGGCGACTCGGCCGGCGGGAACCTGGCCGCGGTCGTGGCACAGATGGCCCGCGACAAAGGCGGACCCGAGATCGCGTTCCAGTTGCTGTTCTACCCGGCGACGATGTGGGATTTCACGCTGCCGTCGATGATCGAGAACGCTCACGCCCCAGTGCTGACCGTTGATGACCTCAAGCGCTTCTACTCCTGGTACGCGGGTGGCGGCGACATCACCAATCCCCCGGCCAGAATGGCCCCCGGCCGCGCTACCGACCTTTCCGGCCTGCCCGCCGCATACATCGCGACGGCTGGACATGATCCGCTGCGCGACGACGGCCTGCGGTACGCGGAGATGCTCACCGACGCGGGAAATGACGTCCAGTACCACAACGCTCCCACGCTGACCCATGCGTTCCTCGGGTTCTACGACGCCGTCCCAGCCGTAACGACGACCACCGATCTCGGGTTGGCCGCGTTGCGGGCTGCGTTGCATTGATCGATCGATGACCGCCTCCGGCGCCCATCAGATCTATCAGACGGGGACCATCAATTCCCTCGTCAACGCTGTCTACGACGGAGACAAGACGATCTCGGCGATCAGGAAGCACGGGGACTTCGGGCTCGGTGCGCTGCCGATGATGGACGGCGAACTGATCGTCTGCGACGGCGTCTTCTATCGCGCTGATGCCGACGCCAACCTCAGCGTCGCGGGCGAGGGCACCGTTCTGCCGTTCGCGGTGGTGAGCCGTTTCACGCCGAATCAGACCTTCGACCTGATCAACACCGACATGACGGGCGCATCGGAGTTCGTATCGCGCTATTTCGGCTCCCAAAATCTGATCTACGCGATCCGAATCGATGGGCTGTTCGCGGCCATCCGTGTGAGAAGTGAACTCTGCCAACCGAAGACGTATCGCCCGATGGCCGAGACCATGCCCGACCTCCAACGGATCCGCGACGTGGAGAACATCGAGGGCACCCTGGTCGGCATCTGGTATCCGGATTATCTGAGTCAGATCAATGTTCCCGGCTTCCACTTTCACTTCGTGGACGACAACAGAACCCTCGGTGGTCATGTCTTCACATTCGCTCTCACCCGCGGTCGGGTGTCGATCCAGACCATGACGAGTTTGCAGGTCGATCTGATCAACAACAACGAGTTCGCGGAGGCGAACCTGAACTCCGTGGCCCCGGGCGCAGTCGATCAGCTCGAGAAGCACGACTGAGCTTCGACAGATGCGCTACGCCCACTGGAGGATCAACGGCCGCACGTACGTGGGCCTCCTTGACGGCGCCCGATGCCGCGCATTCGACCTGACCCCGCCGGAGGTGGAAGAGGGCGTCCTGGCGGTGATCCGGAGGAGTGCGGAGGATCTCCCGATGCCCGGACTCAGTGCAGCGGTGTTCGACGCCGACGCGGTCGAGATCCTCGCTCCGATCCCCCGGCCGCGGCGCAACATTTTCTGCATCGTGAAGAACTACATGAGCCTGGTGCGCGAGGTCGGCGGGGACGTGCCGCGCGCACCCATCTGTTACACCAAGGTGCCGGAGTCTGTGGTGGGCCACGGTTCGCCGGTGAAGTCCCACGCACGCCTGTCGCAAAGCGTCGATTACGAAGCCGAGCTGGCCGTCGTCATCGGCAAGACCGGCTGCGACATCGATGAGGCCGACGCCCTGAGTCATGTCTTCGGTTACACGATCATCAACGACATCGCCGCGCGGGACATCCAGTACACCGACGGCCAGTGGGACTTGTCCAAAAGCCTGGATTCCTTCTGCCCGATGGGGCCGGTGATCGTCGACAGGGAATCGATAGACCTCGAGAACACCTCCATCAAGCTGTGGGTGAACGATCAACTCCGCCAGAACGGCAATTCCAGCGACATGATCTTCAGCGTCGCGAACGTCATCGCGACGCTGTCGGCGGGGATGACCCTCTATCCGGGTGACATCATCTCGACGGGCAGTCCGGCCGGGGTCGGGATGTGCATGACCCCGCCGACATATCTGAAGGCCGGCGACAGAATCAGAATCTCCATCTCGCAGATCGGCGATCTGATCAACACCATGGTCTGATCCGGAATCGGCTTTGCCGAAGGCAATTCGGCGATCGGTCGAAACACCGCCCGGGCGCTGATAGCTTCGCCTGGTGCTCCGCCGCTTCGCCCGTCCCGATCTTGCGCGTTACCGCGCACACTTCAACGTCCCCACCGCACGGCCGGGGTCAGTACCGGTCATCACATGGCTCGGCGTTGCCACGATGCTGATCGACGACGGGTCGACCGCGTTGCTCACCGACGGCTTCTTCACGCGACCGTCGTGGTTCGATGTCAAGTACCGGCGGCTGGCCTCGTCCGACGCACGGATCACCGAAGCGATGGACCGCGCCGGAATCAACCGGGTCGCCGCAGTGCTGCCGGTCCACACCCATTGGGATCATGCGTTGGATTCCGTCGTTGTCGCACAACGGACCGGTGCGGTCATGGTGGGCGGCGGCCCTCGGCAGGCTCGCCGACCGCGACGGGGTCGCACTTCATCTGCCCACACTCTGGGAACGGGCCGACCCGTGGGCCTGACGGCAACCCAAGTACGACGTCGGCGTAACGAAAGCCGTTACGATTTGCGCCGTGACGCTCAGGGATGCCGAATGGGGTGCCTTGGCGATTGGCGCGGTCCTGCTGGCCGGCGCCCTGGTGTATCTGTTCGGATCGTTCTTCCTTATGACCGCCCACGTCGAACGCCGTCCCGGGCAACGTCAGTTCGCCGCGATGTGGCATGAGCTGTACTACGTTCTGATCACTCAGCCGCTGATCCCGTTGTACTTCTTCATCGGGCGCAGGATGGGCCGCGGCAGCGGCGTACCCGTGATTTTCGTGCACGGGTACTTCCAGAATCGAGCCGACTTCTGGTGGATGGCAAGGCAGTTCCGCAAATCCGGCAAGGGTCCGCTTTACGGGTTCAACTATCCGTGGTTCGACTCCGTCGACCGCAACGTGCCCCGGCTGGCGCGGTACGTCGAACGGGTCTGCGCCGAAACCGGTTCGGGCAAGGTCACTCTGGTGGCCCATTCGCTCGGCGGATTGGTCTGCGTGGAGTATGCCCATGCACCCGAGGGACAGCACCGCGTCGCGCATTGCATCACGGTCGGCACACCCCATGCCGGAGTGAAGTGGCGAGGGCCGATTCTCGGCAGGGTGGCCAAGGAACTCCGCGAAGGTGAGTTCCATGCCGAGCGTCGGGACCGACCACTGATCACCCCGACACTGAGCGTCTACTCCACCCACGACAACATCGTGCATCCCCCCACCACGAGCGCGCTCGCCTCCCGTGGGGGCCGCGACGTCGCCGTGGACGGGCTGGGACATCTGTCGCTGCTGTACTCACCCGAGGTGACCCGCGCACTGATTGCGTTCATCGAGCAGGATCCCGGACCTGACAGTTCCGGTCCTCAGTGACCGGTGCGGCCACGCGATGACCGAGGTTCGACCGACGGCTCCAGGCTGATCGGAGCGCCCGTGCGCTCGACCCACTGACCGTAGGTCTGCGACATCGGTCCGGCGGTGAATCCGTGCGCGAACACGCTGATCAGGACCGTCATGGAGAGAACACCGTCGAGATCGGCGATGAACGGCGAATCCCGGCCGAGCTCCTCCAGCGCCAGCAGTCCGAAGACAATGGTGGCCAGGCCGCGCGGACCGAACCAGCCGAGGAAAGCGATTGTGCGCCAGTCGAATCCCGTCCCGATCATGGCCAGCGTCACCGGGATGACCCGCAGCACGGTCAGCGCCAGAACTGCGATGACCACCCACTGCCACCTGATGCCGACCTCGAAGACCCGCAGCAGAAGTCCGCCGAACAGAAACCAGACGAAGAAGCCCAACAGATCGGCTGAGATCTCCAGTAGGCCGGCGGTGGCGTGGTCCTCGGCCAGGGTGCCCGAGGCCGCACCGAAAACCAGACCGCCGACGAAGGCCGCGATGAAGGCGTTGGCCCCGATGAGTTCGGCGACGCCGAACAGCAGGGCCGGCAGCATCAGAGTCGCGATCTGGCGTCCGCGAACGCCGTTGAGGTCACGTGCCCGGGAACGGTCCATGAGCCACGCCGCGAGCCCGGCCAGCACGATCGAGCAGCCCAACGCGAGCAGCACCGAGGTCACCCCGATTCCCAGCAACCCGGGGATCGGCGCGTCCTCGCGCTCGGCGAGTACCGACAGCGCCATCAGCACGATCGGCGTCGCCAACCCGTCGTTGAGTCCGCTCTCGACATTCAATCCACGCCGGACTCGCAGCGGCACAACCGGATTGAGCACCGTGGGCGCGCCGAGACCGGCGTCGGTGGGCGTGATCGCGGCAGCCAACAGCCAGGCCCCGGCCGCTCCGAGCGCCGGAAACATCGCCCGGGAAACCAGGAAGGTCACCAACATCGCCAGCGGAAAGCCGATCACCAAGAGCCGCAACGCGATTCCGGGGTCCCGGCGGAGTTGGTTCAGGCGCACCGTCGACGCGTCATGGAACAGGATGATCACCAGGGTGATCTCGGCCAGGCCGTGCACGAACTCCGCGTCGATGTCGACGCTGCCGGTGGCGAAGAAAACCAGGCCGGCGGCGATGCTCAGCATCGGCGACGTGATACCGGCCGCCGAAAGCGCTCGGGCTGTCAGGGCGTAACAGAAGATCAGCCCGGCCATCACCGCGATGAGCTGGCCGTTCACGGATCGAACTCCCCCGCCATGGTGCGACTGTATCGCCGTTGGCAGGCGTTTTGGGGGCAGCTGAGCGGCCCCGATTTGACGAACTGGCAAACTGGGACCGTGTTCATGCGACTGTCGGCACTGGCCGCCGCCCTGGTGATCGGGGGAATCGCCGCCGCACCGGTGTCCGCCGACCCCATCGACCCGCCGGGCATGCTGACTTTCGGGGGCCTGCAACGCAGCTATGTGGTGCACGCCCCGGGCGGCCCGGCGAACGGCCTTGTGATCAATCTGCACGGCGCCGGCATGAGCGGTCAGCAGCAGGCCGATCTCACCGACTACAACTCGGTGGCCGACCGGTACGGGTTCGTGGTCGCCTACCCGAACGGGATCGACTCGACGTGGGCCGACGGCAGGGGGGCGTCGCTTCCGGACCGGCAGGGTGTGGACGACGTCGGGTTCCTCGCGACCCTGATCGAGCGACTGAGCCGCGATTACGGCATCCCGCCCGGGCACGTGTTCGTCACCGGTATGTCCGCGGGCGCGTTCATGGCCAATCGCCTGGTGTGCGATCGGGCTGATCTGGTGACCGCGATCGCGCCGGTGGCCGGAACGCTGGGCGCCGGTGTGCCCTGCGCCCCCTCGCGGCCGGTCTCGGTGATGGCGGTCCACGGCACCGCCGACCCGGTGGTGCCCTACGGCGGCGGCGTCATGAACGGTCGGGGCGGCACCAGCGACATCCTCTCGGCACCGGCCATGGCCGAGCGGTGGCGGCAACTGGACGGCTGCCCCGGCCCGCTCGTCAACGATCCGGCGCCGGGGGCGGGCGAGGTTCAGGAGATGACGGCGACGGGTTGCGCCGGCAACACCGAGGTGACCCTGGTCTCGATCAACGGAGGCGGTCACACCTGGCCGGCCGGCCGCTTCGCGCTACCTGCCGATGTGGTGGGTCCGACCAGTTTCGCCGTCAACGCCTCGGCGGCCACCGCCGAGTTCTTCGCCGCGCGGATCAGCTGACGGCGGAGATCTCGTTCGTCTCGGGATCGAACCGGACGACGACCGTCCTCGCCACGGTCGGCTCGGTCGCCATCGGCTCCCCCGGCTTTCGCTCCAGGAAGCTGTAGACGAATCGGCCGTCGGTGAAATGGATGCCCTGCGGTTTGATCCGGTCACCGAGCGGCAACGCGTTGCTGGCGCGGTAACCGTCACCGTCGTTGACGGCCACCACGCCGTAATAAAACGTCCCGCTGCCACCGGGCTCGTTCGCCAGCAGCAATGCCGTATCCAGTTTGCCGTCGCCATTGATGTCACCGGGAACCAGGGCGCCGACGACGCGCAGGGTGTTCTTGGCAGCCGAGCCCCGGGCGGCCGGCAGCTGGGCGACACCGTCTCGCAGGTTGAAGGTCTGTTGGTCGATGGTGACGGTCAGGTTCTGGGCGGCGGACGGAACAGCTTGCGGCTCTTGGTCTTTCAGCGATGACCGCATCACCGCGATCAACACCGCCACTGCGGCCACGGCGGCCACCAGCAGCCAGAGATACAAGCGCTTCGCCACCGAACCGTCCCTTTACCGCAGTTGCAGGTAGTAGGTCAGCGTTCGGGGAGCCACCTCGTTGCCGCCGAACCAGCCACTCACTCGCATCGCGGTCCAGATGTTCGGGGTCAGCCCCGGTGGGTACGGCTTGACGACGGTCTTGTCTCCGTAGCTGATCGTGACCCCGGTGTAGTCGACCTTGTAGGTGAAGGTCTCACCGGCGGGCACCGAGATGACCTCGGTCTGCTCGTTGGGCAGGATCCGTTCCTTGTTGACGTTGTAGAACGGTGCGATCTCGAATTCCTGCGTCTTCAGGTTGTAGCGCCAGCCCACCATCACCGAGTTCCGGTCGTGCTGCAACGGCGAGAAGGCGATGCCGGTGAACTTGTTCCAGTCGTATTGGTCGACGTCCTTGAGGTCATAGACCGAGTCGGTGGTGAAGGTGCCGGCGCCGGATACCTGTTTGACGAAGATGGCCGGGCTCGGCGGGATGACGAAGTGCACCCCCTTCGGGACGGTGATGCGACGGCCGCGGGGGTCGAGTGACAGCGACTGCGGAGCCGGCTCGCCGGCCGCCGGACCGGGCGCGGGTTGGGCTGCGGCCGGCGCCGGCGCCTCCGGGGTGAGCGCCACGGCCTTCACCGCTGAGGCCGGGGGCGCAACGCGGGGCGCGGACACGACGGCCGCGGGCAGCGGGCGTTCGGAGTCGGCCGAGCGTCCGGCGGTGATCGACGCCGGGTGGGCCGAGGACGCCCGAGCGGCCGCATGATCGGCCGCCGAGGACCGGGAGCCGGAGCCCCGGGCTCCGGAGTCGTCGGCCGATGCGGGCGCCGCCACGGCCAGGCCGACCACCGCGCCCGCTCCGAGGGCCGCCGCGGCTGCGGCGACGTGGCCGGCGAAACCACCAGGTGTCACAGCTACCTCCTCCCGTCGCCGCCGGACCATCCATTGGGCAGCATAGCGCCGCGTACACCCCTTCCCTGTCGTCGTTTTGGGCAGGGCGCGCGCCGGAGATTTGGCGGCCGCCGCGCGGCGGCGGTACCTTCGATCAGCCCGAATCGGCCTCTCAGAGAGCGAACATGCGCACACCCCACCGGACCCGCACCCTGTCGGCACAGGCGCCCCGCGGACTGCGCCCGCACCGGGTGCTGCGGCCCATCGCCGGTCAATGCTTCGAGATCGCCGTCCGCCAGCAGGGCACCCAATGGGTCATCCACATCCCGGAGATCGATGACACCGCCGAGGCACCCAGCCGCTCCGCGGTGGAACTGGCCGCCCGCGAGCGCATCGCCGCGTCCACCGGCATCCCGCTGGGCTACATCTCGGTCTGGGTCCGGGACTGATCAGTCAGTCCTGACCCGTCGCGACCGGCCGGTCTGCACTGCTCCACTGCGACCAGGAACCCGGAAACAGCGCCGCGTCGACGCCTATACTCCGCAGCGCCGCCAGGACCACCGACGCGGTGACTCCCGAGCCGCAGTACACGCCCACCGACTGGTCTGCGCCGACCTCCGCCGCCAGCGCGGCCAGCCGTTCGGATGCCAGAAAGCGCCCGTCCGGACCGAGCACCGACATGCTGGGCAGATTGCGGGCACCGGGGATGTGGCCGGCGACGCGGTCCACCGGCTCGGACTCCCCGCGGAATCGTTCGGCCGCGCGTGCGTCGAACACGGTAGCGACCGCCCCGGCCGCGAGTTCGTCGGCTGTGCCGACCGGGCGTCCGCCGGCGTAGAGATCATCGTGGGCGACGGTGACGTCACCGCCGGCCGGCTGCACCGGCCCGGTCTGCAACTCCCCGCCGGCCGCGATCCACGCCGCCAGTCCGCCGTCGAGGATCCGGACATCGCCCAGTCCCGCGGCGCCGAGCACCCACCAGGCGCGCGCCGAACCGGCCCGGTTCCAGTCGTCGTAGACCACCACCGGCTGGTCGCGCCGCACCCCCCACCGGCGGAGGGCAGCCTGCAGCGCGGCGCCGGTGGGAAGCGGATGCCGCCCCAGACCCGTACGGCTGTGGTCGCTGAGCTCCTCCTCCAACGACACGTACACCGCACCGGGGATGTGCCCGCCCAGGTAGGCGGCGCTGCCATCGGGCTCGTCGAGCCGCCAGCGAACGTCCAGGATCGCCGGTGCGGGCTCCCCGGCGCGCATAAGCTGCTCGGCGGTGATCAGAACCGCGTCCCGATCACTCACGGCTGCAGCGGAATCGGGGTCAGGTGGTCGAGAAACCATTCCCGCGCCAGGACGGCGACTTGCTCGAGTGTTCCGGCTTCCTCAAACAAGTGGGTGGCGCCCTCGATGACCGCGACCTCGCATTCTGCGGACATCGTCGCCGCCGCCTGCCGGTTGAGGTCCAGGACGACGTCGTCGCGGCTGCCGACGATCAACAGGGTGGGTGCGCTCACAAGAGCGAGGGATTCGCCGGCCAGGTCCGGCCGGCCGCCGCGGGACACCACCGCGAAGACGTCGACCCGGGGATCAGCCGCCGCCCGCAATGCGGCGCCGGCTCCGGTGCTGGCCCCGAAGTAGCCGACCTGAAGTCCGGCCGCGTCGCGCGCCGACCGTAGCCAGAGCGTCACGTCGACCAATCGCGCCGCCAGCAGTCCGATGTCGAACACGTTGGACCGGTTACGCTCCTCCGCGTCGGTCAGCAGGTCGAACAGCAGGGTGGCCAGGCCGGCGTTCTGAAGAACCTCGGCGACGTAACGGTTGCGCGGGCTGTGCCGGCTGCTGCCGCTTCCGTGCGCGAAGACCACCAACCCCCGTGGTTCACCAGGGACTGTCAGTCGACCGGCGACGGTTGCGCCGGCCGCCTCCACCGTGACCTCGTCGTCGCGCAGGAATTCCGCCGTGCCCATGGATTGATTGTCCCTCAGGCGCCGAACTGTGGGCGGGGATCGGGTTTGCCGAAGTCGATCTGGGCGGCCGGGTTCGCGATGGCGGTGACCATCGCCGTCCCGTAGGGGCCCGCCTCGTCGAACAGGGTCGCCGCGCCCACCGAGATACCGTCGGCGCACCAGTGCGAATCCGCCTGCACCCCAATGAAATCCCCGTCCGGGAGCCGGCACAGGGCGACGGTGAGATCACCGTTGATGTAACCGATCCCCCGGGTGCCCATATTGGTGACCAGGCTGGTGGCCTCGGCGGCGACGACCGTGCGCACGAACGGGCTGGGCCGCTCGCCGTCGACGACGTCGATGCTGCGGTGGTAGACGCGCTTGCGAGCGGTGTTCTGGTGGGCGGTTCCGGCGTCGCTCCAACCGGAGCCGTCGCTGCCGATGACGTAGGCGGGCCCGCTCACTCCGTCGGGCGGTGTGAACGACTCCTGCACGGACCACTCCGCACCGGGGGGCGGTGCGGACATGCGGTAGGCGACCATCGTCGCCCGCGCGACGACGGTCCCGTCCTGAAGGATGTCGCATTCCGCGTTGCGGATCCGGCGCCCGTCGCGCACGAGCCGGGTCCGCACCTCCGTCGGAACCCGGTGGGCGGCCTTGAACAGATCGGCGGTCAGCCGGGTGGGCAGGAATCCCGCCATGCCGTACGCCGCTTCCAGGGCGCGGGCGGCCAGACCCACGACGGCCGGGCCGTTGAGCGAGTCATTGCCCCAGCGGCTCAGGGCCGACTCCGTCGGGTCGAACACGTGTCCCTCACCGGTACGGGAGAAGAAGTGCGTCGCAGCCCTGAACACCCCGGAATCCTCGCACAGATGATTAGCCGACATAATCAACCCGGGCTCGAAGCGAAAGGGATGCGCGGTGTCGGGAATCGGGGCAACCCCTTCGCAGGCTCGCGCCGCCGTCCGCCCGGCACCGCTGATCGCCACCATGAGCATGGTTGCGCTGACCGTGGCCGTCCTGCAGACCGGTGTGGTGCCCGTCCTCGGCGTGATGGCACGCCAGTTGCACGCCTCTCCGGTCGACGTCAGCTGGGCGGTCACGGCCAACCTGCTCGCAGCCGCGGCCACCACTCCCCTCATCGGCCGACTGGCCGACCTCAACGTCAAGAAGAACGTGCTGCTGGCGGTGCTGTTGGTGGTCCTGGCCGGCTCGGTGCTGGGCGCCACCACCACGTCGCTGCCCCTGCTGATCGTCGCCCGGGTGCTGCAGGGCGCCTCGTTCTCGCTCTACCCGATCGGCGTCTCGATCCTGCGCGAGGAGCTGCCCGCGGACCGGCTCATGAGCGCCATGGCGGTGTTGTCCGGAGTGCTCGGCTTCGGCGGCGGCATGGGCCTGGTGATCACCGGCCTGCTGATGCGCGGCGACGCCGGCTATCACCGGGTCTTCTGGTTCACCGTCGCCTTCACAGTGCTGGTGATCACCGCCGTGCTGGTGCAGGTGCCGCGCCGCCCGCGGTCGTCGGAGGGATCGGTGGACTGGATCGGCGCCGCCGGTCTGGCCGTCGGGCTCTCACCGCTTCTGCTCGCGATCACGCAGGGCCAGACCTGGGGCTGGACCTCACCGCGGACCGTCGCCGTCGGTGTCATGGGGGCTTCGGCACTGGCCGTTTGGTGGTGGGGGGAGCAGCGGGCCGCCCAGCCCCTGGTCTCCACGACGATGCTGACCCGGCGCTCCATGTTGTTGACCAACACCGCGACGGTGGCGGTGGGCATGGGGCTGTATTTCGGCTTTCTGGGGCTCACCGGATTCGTCCAGACGCCGACCGAAACCGGCTACGGCTTCGGCGCCACCGTGCTGGAGGCCAGCGTGGTGTACCTGCTGCCCGGAGCACTGGCGGGGTTCGTCACCGCGCTGGCCAGTGGCCGATACATCGACCGCTACGGGGCCCGGCCGGTGCTGCTCGCCGGAACTGCAACGGGCATAGCGGGTTTCGTCCTGCTCGCCGCCGCGCACTCAGCCGCCTGGCAGGTGATCGGCGCCGGCATCCTGATCAACGCCTACATCAGCCTGGCCTACGGAGCGCTGCCGGCCCTGGTGGTCAGCGAGGTGGAACCGAACGAGACGGGTGTGGCGACGAGCATCAACGCGATTGCCCGGACCGTCGGCGCGTCCATCGCGGCGGCCGTCGTCGCCGTGCTGCTCAGCCGGACATCCAACGGCCATGCCCCGGAGAGCAGCTACACGGTGATCTTCGGCCTCGGCGGGCTGACCGGATTGGCCGCCATGCTGCTGATCGGATCCAGCCGGCCGGGTCTGCGCCAGATCGAGACCGTCGAGGACATCACCGAATCCCGCGCGATGAACCACGAGTGGGGATGATGTTCCGGCACAGCGGATTACGGCTGGCTGACTGAGCCGGTCTCCTCGATGTCGTCGTCGATCAGTCGCATGAAGGTCGTCCGGCGTTCCTCGATCGAGCGCCCGAATTCCTGAAGCAGCAGCGGATTACGCTGCACCAGCCGCTCGATGGCGTCGCGCTCGACCCGCACCAGAGTGACTTCGTCGATGGCGATGTAGGAACCCGACGTCGGATGCCGGACCAGGGTGCTCTGGCCCAGGTAGGCACCCTCTTCGAGGGTCCCGGCCTCGGTCCGCGAACCATCGGGGGCGTCCGCCGTGAGCAGTACGGCGCCCGACATGATGAACAACATCGCCTCGGGGACAACACCGGTTCCCAGAATGAGCTCGCCGGCAGCGTAGCGTTCGATGGCGGCATGCCGCGCCATCTCGGCCTGCTGCTCGACGGTCAGCTGGAGGGTCGGCGCAACCACGGTGCGGATCGCATTGGTCAGCAGGTCCGGGTCGGTGAACACGTCATCGGCCTCGTCGAGGTGCAGTCCTTCGCGTCGGGCGGCGTACCAGATCCAGCGCAGGAAGATCGCCTCGGCGTCGCCGTCATCCGCCGGTGAGCGCAGCGGAATCTTGGTGCGGTACTTGAGGTCTCCGATCGGAACGGCGGTGGGAGTCAGGTCGGGATGACACTGCGGCAGCTGCGCGGCCACCCGGGTGAGCATGTCGCACACCCGGTCGGGCCGGTCCTCGACGGCGAAAACGCTCACGATGCGGACCGCGTGCTGGTCGGCCGGCCTGCTGAGGTTGGCGAAGGACTGACCGGCCAGCACGGAGTTCGGCGTGATCTGGATGCCCTTGGCCGTCTCCAGATGCACAGCGCGCCAGTTCACTTCGACGACCCGGCCGCTGACCTTGTCGGTCTCGATCCAGTCACCGATCCGGAACGGCTGCTCGAAGAGCATCAGCAGACCCGAGATGATCTGGCCGACGGAGTTCTGCAGGGTCAGGCCGATGACGATCGACCCGATGCCCAGCGCGGTGAACAGCCCACCGACGTTGGCGCCCCAGATGTAGGCGAAGATCAGCCCGCCACCGACCGCGATGAGTGCAAATCGGATGACGTCGAGGAAGATGGAGGGCACGCGGCGGCGCCAGCTGCTCTGCGGGGCCGAGGCGAAGATCGAGTTCCTGATCCCGGACAACAGCAGGACGAGCACGCCGACGGCGACCAGTGTCCCCACGATGCGCACCGGCGTGGCGTGGGCGGGCATCTGGGTCGCGCCGAGCATGGCCAACAGGAGTGCGCCGAGCGGGACCAGATAGTTGCGCAGCAGCGTCACCGGGCCGATCAGATTGCTGCCCCGGCGACGAAGGCCGTGCTGCCACTCGGTGAGGACGATCAAGGTCAGCGGCAGACCGACGGCGATGCCGACCGACCACCAGAACCACGACGTCTGCAGGATGTCGCTCACGACGGCTCCGTCACCCGCCAGACCGACTCCTGTGCCCCGTCCACCGACAGGGTTCCGGCCGAGGCGAACGACGTGGTCTCCGACAGAGCGTCATAGACCCGTGCGGTCACGTAGATACCCGGTGCGGGCATGCCGTCCTTGAGGCGATGCGCCAGATTGACGGCGGTGCCCCACATGTCGAACACCGGTGAGGGCGAGCCGATCAGGCCGCTGCTGACCGCGCCCGCATCGACGCCCGCCCGCAGAGTCAGATTGAGCGACGCCTCGCCGTTGAACCGCTCGATGATCCGTTCACATTCCAGTGCGAAGTCCACGGTGCGCCGGATGTTGTCCAGCCGCGGGATGGTCAGCCCGCAGCTGCCGAGGTAGCCGTTGCGCACCAGATGCACCCGTTCGATGCCGTATTCGTCTGCGGCGGCGTTGAACTGGCGGATCAGTTCGTTGGAGATGTTCAGCGACTCGTCGGCATTCAGGTGGGCCCGCAGGCGGTCCAGGCCGCCGATCTCGGCGTAGATCACCGAGACGTTGGAGTGCTCTCGTGCGGTGATCTCCTCCCCGTTGCGGATCTTGTCGGCGATGGCCTCCGGCATCAGCGAGTTCAGCAGGCGGCGGATCTCGTTGCGCTGCTGCTTGACGAGGTCCTCCTTGACGGCGAGGCTGCGGCTCATCTCGTTGAACATGCCGGTCAGATCACCGATCTCGTCGCGGGTTTCCACTGGGACGTCGACCTGGTAGTCCCCCGCGGCAACCCGTTGAACGCCGGCCTCCAGCCGCCGGATGGGCCGCAGGAACACCTGGGCGAGGATGACGGCGAGCAGACAGACGAGGAAAATGATCCCGGTGGTTGCCAGTACCACGATGCGGGTGAAGGTGGCCTCCCGGGCGAACGCCTCCTTCGTGTCGATCTTGGCGACCAACGACCAATGCAGGTCGGCGATCTTGCCCGTCGGCTCGTAGGCCTGGATGGTCTCCTCGCCGAGATAGTCCTTGGTGATGAGCGTTCCGGAATAACCCTTCTGTGCTTCGCGGTGAACCTCGGGGTTCACCGGCTGAACCAGCGTGGTGCCGCCCTGGCGGATCGCGATGTCCGGGATGTCGGGTGGGGTGCCGGCGTCGATGACTTTCTGTCGGTACTTCTCCGGATCCTCCAGGAACAGCCGCGAATCCGACCGCATGAGGAAGTCGGAGCCGGCGAGGATGGTCTCCCCCGTCTCACCCATACCCACCTCGGCCCACTTCTTGTCGAAGGTGAGGACCTTGTTGATCTTGGTGATCGGGAACTGCAGGGCCAGAACGCCTTCCGCCTTACCGGTGGGCGGGATGGGCGCGACCATCCAGGCAGTGGGGGCCATGTTGGCCGGTTCATAGAACTCGAAGTCGGTGAACACCACCCGGTCGGCCTTGTTGCTCGACATGGCCTCCTGATAGGCGTCGCGCAGCTTCGAGGAACTGTAGGGACCGGTCAGGATGTTGGTGCCCAGATCGGTGTTCTTGTAGGCGCTGTAGACCACATTGCCTCGGCCGTCGAGGATCAGTGCGTCCTCGAATGCGAAGCGAGTGACGATCTCCCGGAAGAAATCCTGGTACGTCGCATTGGCGGCCGACCACGCGCTCCCGTCCTTCTCGTCGTTCATCGCGATGGCCAGGTCGTTGCTGGGCAGTTTCGCGGTGTAGTTGGCCTGCAGGTAGCGCTCGGCGTTGGACGTCGGCAACAGCGCAGCGATGTCGAGGCGGGTTCCGCTGGACTTCTCGGTCTCTTTTGCGAAGAACTGGTAGTAATCGGCGATCGCCTTGTCCATCTGCGGGGTGACCGGAGCGTTGGACAGTTGGTCGAAGGCGGCGGTGAAGTCACGCAGTGCGCTCTGCGTCATGGTGCCGTAGGTGTAGGTGATCAACGCGCTGCGCAGGTCGGTCACCTCTGCGGTGAGCGTGCGCTTCTGGGAGTCCATGATCTCGGTGAGCCGGTTGACCGCCGCGACCCGAAGTGAATTGCGCCCGGTCTGATAGGCGATGCCACCGACTACCGCGGCGGCCAGAATGGTGCACAGAACCAGCATCAGGATGAGCTTGGATTGGATGCTCATGCGGTTGAGGAGATTGACTTTGGCCGTCACCTTGGCTGGAAGGATCCGGCGCGGCGCTGTTGCCGAATCCTCCGGAGCATCCTGCTCCGACAGTTGCGCCATGGCTGTCCTTCCAGCGCCTGTGCATACGCGTCGCCGCGCGCCCGGGTTTCGGCCCCGAAGCAGATTAGCAGCAGCTGTGACGAATGTGACAGATGTGAAACGCTGATACCAGCAGATTCGCAGCAGCGGGGCCCATCGGCGCGCGCAGTGGTCCACGATGGATCCGATGGCCGAGCTACCGCAGACACCCGAGTCGGACAAACCGATAATCGAGGAGACCGTCGATGTGATCGTCGCCGGGTCCGGCGGTGCCCTGGCAGGGGCGTACACGGCCGCCCGGGAAGGCCTCTCGGTGCTGGTGCTGGAGGCGACCGACAAGTTCGGCGGGACGACGGCCTACTCCGGCGGCGGCGGGATGTGGTTTCCCTGCAACGCCGTGCTGCGCCGGTCCGGCGCCGATGACACCGTCGAGGCGGCGCTGACCTACTTCCGCGCGGTCGTCGGCGACCGGACCCCGGCCGACCTCCAGGAGGCATACGTTCGGGGCGGCGCGGAGCTGATCGACTACCTGGAGGCCGACCCGGCCTTCGAGTTCACCGTGCTGCCGTGGCCGGACTACTTCGGGAAGGCGCCGCAGGCCCGACTCGACGGCCTGCGCCACATCGTCGCCGCCCCGCTGCCCGGCGAGCGACTGGGACCCATGGCGGCACAGGTCCGTGGCCCGTTGGACAACGACCGGCTCGGGGCCCCCGCTCCCGATCTGCTGATCGGTGGCCGGGCTTTGATCGGCCGTTTCCTGCTTGGGCTGCAGCGCTTTCCGAACGCCACCCTGGCTGCGGGGACCGAGCTGGTCGACCTCATCGTCAACGACGGGCGGGTGACCGGCGCCGTGGCGCGCCGGGACGGAAGGCTGGCGCGCATCGGCGCACGCCGCGGGGTTCTGCTCGCCGCCGGCGGCTTCGAGCACAACGCCGAGATGCGCAGCGAGTTCGGCGTTCCGGGCAGGCCCGTGGACAGCATGGGCGCGCCGGGGAACACCGGCGCAGCCCACCTCGCCGCGATGCGGATCGGGGCCGCCACCGACCTGATGGACCAGGGCTGGTGGTCCCCCGGCCTGATCCACCCCGACGGCCGGGCGGCGTTTGCGCTGTGGTTCACCGGCGGGATCTTCGTCAACCAGGCCGGCCGGCGGTTCGTCAACGAGTCGGCCCCGTACGACCGCATCGGCCGGGCGATCATCGACGAGATGTCCGCGGGGCGGCTGACCCTGCCGTACTGGCTCGTCTACGACGACCGGCGCGGCGACGTGCCGCCGGTCAAGGCGACCAACGTTTCGATGGTGGAGACCGAGCGCTACCGGGAGGCCGGGCTGTGGCGCACCGCCGACACCCTCGACGGACTGGCCGACAGCATCGGCGTCCCCGCCGCCGCGTTGGCCGACACCGTCGAACGGTTCAACCGGATGGTTGCCGACGGCGCTGACACCGAATTCGGCCGCGGCGACGAGGCCTATGACCGTGCGTTCTCCCGCGGTAAGCCCCCGCTGGTGCCCATCGAGACCCCGCCGTTCCACGCCGCGGCCTTCGGCCTGTCCGACCTGGGGACCAAGGGCGGACTGCGCACCGACACCCGCGCACGGGTTCTCGACACCGCGGGGCGACCGATCCCCGGGTTGTACGCGGCGGGCAACACGATGGCCGCGGTCAGCGGAACCACCTACCCCGGCGGCGGGAACCCGATCGGCGCCTCGATGCTGTTCAGCCATCTGGCCGCACTCGACATGGCGCGGAACGGTGAAACCTCGGAATGACCCACGCGCCAGCGGGAATAATGTCCTCCAGAGGTGAGGAGTCCGTCATGCGTGGTGTGGTGATCGCGGCGACGGCGTTGATCGCCGGGGTGGCCGTCGCGCCTCCGGCGCACGCCGCCGAATGGGCACTGAACGGCACGTTCACCGCCACCTCCAACGGCGAATGGGCGCGCACCAACGACATATTCCACAACGAAGCCGTTGTGCGGGCCGTCTGGACCGTGTCGTCGGTGTGCAGCTACCCCACCGAATGCACCGGAACGGTCAGCAGCAACCAGGGCTGGAGCGCGCCGATCTACCAGACCGGCGGTGAGTGGTACGTCAAACATGTTGTGCCGCAGTGGATGCCATGCCCGGACGGGTCGACCGCCGACGGATTCCAGGTGTTCCGCTTCAAACGGATGACGCCCGACGGGGACTACACCGACCCATCGTCGAACACCCTGGTCGGCGAGGACGCCACCACCGGGCCGAGTGGGGCCTGCGGACGCAGCATCGCCAAGATCATCACCATGCCCTTCAAGCTGGTGCAGGTCGGCTGACCGACGACGATGCGGGACGAAGTCCCGAGGCGGAGTCGGTCGAATCAGACCTAGCCCGTCGGGATCAGGTCGGTCCACGTCCGCTTGTCGCCGCCGGCCGCCACGTCGGCCTGCCGGGCCACCGTTCCGTCGGGGGTGGCGAACTGACCGGTCTTCGGGTCGTATGTGGCGATCGCGACCGAGGGGCCGTCGACCCCGGGGGTGAACGCACTGGGCGCCACGACCGGACCGTCGGCGGGCGGCGGCGGAGGCAGCGGTGGAGCGGTCGCCGGGGGTAATGGCGCCACGACCGCACCGGGCGGTGCGCCTTCAATCGGTGCGGGCGCGGCCGGCGGCGGAGGCGTGCCCGCGGCCGGTGGCGGGCCGGGCTGCAACGGGGTGCCCTCCAACGGGCCGTAGATATGGTCGTTCAACGTCACCCGGTCATCCGGCGGGATGCCCTGCGCGATCAGGTTGGGATCGATCGGGTAGGGGCCGGTGGCGTGCTGCCGCATCGCCAACGGCTCGAAGTTTCGGTCGCTCTCGCAGATCTCGACGGTGGGGGCGCGTTTGCCGGGCTGACCCTGGCAGGGGTAGTTACGGGCGCCGCGCACGGCGATCGGCGAGTCCTGCGGAAGCTTGCAGTACAGACCGTCGGGGGTGTCGATATCGGAGAGATCGGCCGGCGATCGCCACGACGACGGCGGCAGGAAGCCCACCGTGCAGGCCGGCGGGTCACCGATGGTGAGCGTGAAGTCACCTTGGGTGAAACCGCTGGGGTTGTTGCGCGGCAGGCCGACCGCCTGAACCGAACCCACGTAGGGGGGCAACAGCACGAGCAACTGTTCCACCGAGGCGTGGTAGGTCACGGCGATGCGGCTCACCGTGGTGAGGTTGGCCAGCAGCACCGGCAGCGTCGGCTTGACCTGGGTGAGCAGCGCATTGGCCTCGTTGAGCGCGCCGGGACCGTTCTGCAGCACGCCGCGGAGCTGCGGATCGTCGGCCGCCAGCTGGCCGCTGACGCCGGCGAGGCCGCGCGCCCACGCGCGCAGCGCCTCGGAGGAGGCCGCCTGGGCGTCCAGCAGAGGCCGGCTGTCGTCGACCAGAGTGCGGGCCCGGTCGGCCACCCCGCTGAAGTCGCGGGCCACCACCGAGGACGAATCCAGTAGCGCGGCAAGATCATCCCCGGATCCGTTGAGGCCCTTGAAGGTTTCTTCGAGCAGCTGACCGAGCTTCTCCTTCGGGATGCTGTCCAGCAGCGCACTGACCTGGTCGAGCATCGGACCGACCTTCTGCGGCACGGTGATGTTCTTCGCCGGGATCACCGAACCGTTGTGCAGGTAGGGTCCGCCGCCGGTCCGTGGCAGCAGGTCGACGTACTGCTCACCGACCGCCGACACACTCAGCACCCGCGCCTCGAGGTCCGCGGGAATCTTGGGCGAGGACGCCAGGGACAGCGTCGCCTCCGCCCCGCCGCGGGTGGCCCGGACGTCGGTCACCCTGCCGATCTGCACCCCGCGGTAGGTCACGTTCGAGAACTGGTACAGCCCACCGGTTCTCGGCAATTCCATCGTGACCGCGATCCGGCCGATGCCCAGCAGCGTCGGCAGCTGCATGTACACCAGGACCATGGCGAGGATGCCGACGATCGAGGCGATGGTGAAGATGATGAGCTGGATTCGCACGAAACGGGTCAACATCAGTGACCGCCTCCGTCCATCGGGGCGAGTTGCAGATCGGGCGGCGGCGGCGAGGGTGCGGTGGCCGGCGGGGGCGGAGCGGCGCCGGACTGCGCGGCCACCGGGGTGGCGGGCTGGCCCTCGCCGGGCTCCGGCGTCACACCGGCAACACCCGTCGGCGGCGGGCTGAACGGCGCGTTGAGCGGATCGTAGGTGTAGGTGGCGTACCACGGATCACCCGGCGCGGGAACGAGTTTGGCGCCCTCCTGACCCCATCGGGTGCCCAGGAACAAGGTCTTCTTCAGCCGCGGCACGGTGAAGTCGAAGATGATGAACTGGTTGAGGTAGTCGCCCCGGATGGCGCGGTCGATGGTGGCCTGTCCGTAGGGGAAGGCGGTGAAATACGACAGCGCCTTGTCCAGTTCCGGCCCGACATCGGCCAGCGAGCGCAGGGTGGGTTCCAGGTTGCGCAGGTTGTGAACCAGGTCGGCCTGGGTGTCGTTGACGACCTCGGTGGCCACCGCGCTGAACGTGCCGAGCTTGTCCAGCGCCGCGGTGAGGTTGGGCCGCTCGGCCACCAGCACGTCCAGAGCCGGTGGGATGCGGTCCAGCGCCCGGGTCAGCACGTCGCGCTGGGCGGCGAAGGTTCCGGCCACCCGGTTGAGCGAGGCGACCGTCGCGTTGATGGCGTCGCGCTGGGTGGCCAGCACTCCGACGAAGTCGTTGAGACGTAGCAGCAGATCGCGGATCTGCGGCTCGCGGCCGTTGAGCGCGCGGTTGAGCTGGTTGACGATGTCGCCGATCTGGCCGACTCCCCCACCGTTGATGACCACCGAGAGCGCCGAGAGGGTCTGTTCGGTCGACGGGTAGGTCGACGACTTGGACAGCCCCAGGGTGGATCCGGGGGTCAGCCGCCCGCTGGGCGCCACCCCCAGGGGCGGGTTCAGCGCCAGGTGCATGGATCCCAGCAGGCTGGTCTGTCCGACCGTCGCCACGGCGTTGGCGGGAATCTCGACATCGGGCTTGACCGAGATCTCGACGTCGGCGTGCCAGTCGCGCACCTTCATCGCGTTGACACTGCCGACCACCACATCACCCACCAGGACCGGTGAATTCGGTTCCAGCGTAGCCACATTCGCCAGCTCGACATGGTAGGTGGCGGCGCCCGGGCCGCGTCCGACCGCACCGGGCAAGGGCAACGAGTTCAGCCCGCCGAACGAGCAGCCGCTGACGCTGACCGCCACACATGCCGCCGTGAGGACCAAGCGGCGCAACCGGTTGGTCATGACGGGGGCGCCCCCACTCCCTGGGGCAGCGGGACCGGCGGCGGCATCGGGGGCGGCACCGCGGTCGGTGCGGCCTCGGCCGGCGCCTCCGCCGGCATCAGCATCCCCGGCAACGACGCCGGAGCCGACGGCCCCGGAGCCGGGCCGTGCGGGACGCCGGGCGGGATCGGGGCACCCGGGTACAACGCGGGCTGCGGATCGGCGGGCAGGCCGTTGGGCGCGTACACCCCGCGTGGTTGCCCTGGCGCGGGGCTGATGTGGGGCGCGCCGAGCGGGCCGCCCCATCCGGGCGGCGGGGGAACGTCGCCGTCGAGTCCGGTGTAGGCCGAGATCTCGGGCGGGATCTCCACCGTCGGTCCGGTGCCGTCGCCTCCCGGAGCCAGCCGGGGTTCGGAGTAGATCAGGTTCCAGGGGCTCGGCGACTTACCCAGGTAGACGTTGGTCGGAAAGGGCAGGTAGTTGAAGTTGATCAGCCGCAGCGCCGGGCCGAGGTACTGCGAGCACAGCTTGCCGGTCTCCGAGGCGGTGGCGTTCTGGATCGCCCCGATGGCCGCGCAGACCACCTGCAGCGGGTTGGAGAAGTTGGCGAGCGCGAAACCGCCGAGGGCGCTCTGGATGTCCGGGTCGTAGATGTTGTAGCTGTTGCCGATGGCGTTGGGCGCCACGTGCAGCAGGTTCTTCAGCGCCATCTGGTTGTCGCTGAGGTTTCTGACGACGTCGGCCAGTCTCGCGACCTGCTCGGCGGTCTGGTTGCGGCTGCCGGCCACGAACCGCTTCACGTCCACCACCGCGGTGGACAGGTTGGTCAGTGCGGCGTCGAGGTCCGAGCGGCTGCCGTCGAGCACGCTGGTGACCGAGGCGAGCCGGTCCTGGAACGAGACGATCTGGACGTTGCTGTCGCGCAGCACGGTGACGAAGGTCTGTAGGTTCTTGATGGTGTCGACGATGTTGCCGCTGCCGTCGGCGAGGACGCGGCTCAGGTCGGACAGCTGCTTGATGGTCTCGCGCAGTTTGTCGCCGTTACCGTCCAGCGCGCTGGCCGCGCTGTCGATGAACCGCCCGACCGACGAGCCCGAAACGCCGCTGCCGGGACCCAGATCCGTTGCCAAGCGGGACAGTTGAGTCTTGATTTCGTCCCACTCGACGGGCACGGCAGTGCGGTCGGTGTCGATGACCGCGCCGTCGCGCATTCTCGGTCTGCTGGTGTCACCGTCGGCCCCGTAGGCCGGGGTCAGTTGCACGTAGCGGGCGCCCACCAGGTTGGAGGCGACGATGACGGCCTTGGCGTCGGCCGGGATGGGCACACCGTGTTTGACCGCCAGGGACAGTTTCGCTCTGGTGCCGTCGGGGTCGATCGAGGTGATCTTGCCGACCTTGACCCCGGCCACCCGCACCTCGTCGCCGGGGTAGATCGCGGTGGCAGAGGTGAAGTAGGCGGTGATCCTGGTCGGTTTGTCGACGGTGTTGCGCACCACGAGCGCCACCCCGCCCGCGACCAGGACCGCGAGCAGTGCTGCGAAGACGGCGGTGATCCGTTTGCGGGACATCACGGCGGCCCCGGTGGTGGGCCCCAGGTCTCATTCGGCTGGGGAATCCCGTTGTAGGGGAAGGGGAATTCGGCGCGCGGCCCGGCGTTGTCCGGTGGCTGGCCCGCGTCGACGCCACGCCGGAAGCCGAACGCGTAGTCGAAGAACGGCTGCAGCGTCTGGGCGGGGCTGAGATTGGCCACGAACGCGTTGTAGTAGAAGCCGTTGTTGACGGCCTCGGCCTGGGTCAGTTGGAACTTGGCCAGGCCGATCATCGCCTTCGCGATGTTGTCGTTGTTGCGCTCCAGTATCGCGGTGACCGAGTTCAGCTTCTCCAGCGCCGGGGCGAGGTCGGCTTCGTTGTCGGCCACCAGTCCGCTGAGTTGCTGGGACAACGCAGAGGTGTTGGCCAGCAGCGTGACGATCGCATACTGCCGGTCCTTGAGGACGCCGAGCAGCTCGTTGCCGTTGAGGATGAGCGAGTTCACCTGCTGGCTGCGCTGCGACAGGATCCCGGTGACGTCGGCGGCGCTCTTGAGCAGACCCGACAGAGACGCGTTGCGCTCGTTGAGCGCCTTGGAGATGCGGCTGATCCCGTCGAACGTGGGGCCCAACTGCGGGGCGACCCGGTCGATGGTCGCCGACAGGGTGTTCAGCGACTGGTTGAGTGCCGCGGTGTCGGTGTCGCGGGTGTTGCCGGCGAACTCCCCCAGCGCGTCGGTCAGCGAGTAGGGCGATCCGGTGCGCGACACCGGGATCACGTCGGTGCTGCGCAGCCGGCCCTCACCATCGGACTCGAGGGTGAGCACCCGCTGCCCGAGCAACGTCCCGGTGCGGATGTGCGCGGTTGTGTTGGAGCCGAGGTTGACCTTGCCGTTGACCGTGAAGGTCACCAGGGCCTTGCCGTCGCGGAGCGCGACATCGGAGACGGTGCCCACCTTCACCCCGGACACCTTCACATCGTTTCCGGGGGCGAGTCCGCCGGCCTCCAGGAACAGCGCCTTGTGCCGGATCGAGGTCGCCATGGTGAGGAGCCGTTGGGTCTGTAGACCGACGGTGATGACCAGCGCAATCAGCGCCAGGCCGATGAAGCCGGAGCGAATCAGTTTGGCGCCGCGGTATTTCAGCATGGCGACCGGTATTCCTTCATCACGGCTCCGCGCACCGCCCGGTGTGCTGCATGATCCACGGGAACATCGCGGTTCGGCCCTGAAGGTCGGTCACCCGCACCGACATCCCGCACAGGTACTGGTTGATCCAGCTTCCGTAGGACCCCAGGCGGACCATCTTGCGGTAGTTCTTCGGCGCCTTCTGCAGCGCGATGTCGAGCGTCGCCTGGTCGGACTCCAGGATCGGCGCCAGCCTGGCCAACTGGTCGACGGTGCCGGCCAGCGGTTGGCGGGCCTGGGTCAGCAGGTCGGTCAGCGAGGCGGTGCCGGCGTCCAGCGCGGAGATCGCGTTGCCGATCGGGTCGCGGTCGCCGGCCAGGCCGGTCACCAGTTGTTCCAGCTTGTCCACCGTGGCGGAGAACTTGCCGCCGTCCTTGCCGATGGTGGCCAGCACCACGTTGAGGTTGTCGATCAGCTGCTGCACGGTCTGGCTGTTGTCCGCCAGCGAATTGGTGAAGGCGGAGGTCTTGCCGAACAGCGACTCGATATTGCCGTCCTGGCCCTGCAGGACCTGGATCAGCGAGTTGGTCAGGGCGTTGACCGCCTGCGGATTCAGGCCCTGGACAACGGGTTTCAGGCCGCCGAGCAGCAGGTCGAGATCCAGGGCGGACTGGGTGCGGTCGGCCGGGATGACAGATCCGGGCGGCGAGATCCGGGTCGAGCCGGGAGCGTCGATGAGCTCGAGGTAGCGATCCCCCACCAGGTTCAGGTACCGCACCGCCGCTTTGGTGCCGGAGGTGAGCACGATGTCGCGGTCGGCGCCGAAGCCGACGGTCACGGTGTTGTCCGGCTCCAGGGTGACCCGGTTGACCGTGCCGACCCGCACGCCGGCGACGCGCACCGAGTCGCCTGCCTTCAGGCTCGAGACGTCGTCGAAGACCGCGGAGTACGTGTTCTGCGAGCCGCCGCGGTACTGGGAGAACACGGCGAACAGCGCGCCGGTCAGCAGCAGCATCACCACCATGAAGATGCCGACCTTGACTCCGGTGCCCCGCAACGGCTTCATCCGGGCATCCCGATCTGGGCGGAATTACGGGGCGGGCCGTCGAGGGGGCCGAACAGAACCTGCTTGAGCGCGTCGGAGTTGAGCAGGATGCCCTGGTTGCCGTACTGCGCCTGGTTGGCTCCGATGTCGGTGACCACGTATGGCGGCCGTTGCTCGTAGCCGACATTGGGCAGGTCGGTGCATTGCGGGCCGCCTTTGGCCGCGACCTTGGGCAGGTTACCCGGGTAGCGGTAGCGCTCACGGCCGAGGAAGAAGCCCTGCAGCAGGGTGGCTCCCGGCATGGGCGTCCCGGGCCCGTTGGCCAGCGGCAGCAGGGCGCCGAGACCGCACGTCAGCGCCGGGTTGTACTGGTTGGTCAGGTCGGTGGTGGGAACCAGCAGGTGCACCACGTCCGATAGCGACTGGCGGTTCTCGGAGAGCACCTCGGTGCCGATGTCGGCGACCCCGATTGCACTGAGCAGCAACGCATTCAGGCTGTCCTGCTGGTCGACGACGGTGTCGCTGATGCGGGTGGCGCTCGCCACCGTGCCCAGCAGGTCCGGGGAGGCGTCGGCCACCGAGTTGAACACCGTCGGCGACACCTCGAGCACGTGGTTGAGGCTGTCCAGGGCCGGGTTGAGGTTGCCCAGGGCGAGGTCCAGATCCACCAGTGCCTGACCGAACTTGTCGCCGCGGCCGTTGAGCGACTTCGACAACGCGCCGAGGGTCTGGTTCAGCTTGGCCGGTTCGACGTGGGACAGCACCGAGACGAGTTTCTCGAACACCGTGTTCAGTTCGACGGTGACCTTGTCGCCGCCTTGAATGCGGGTGCCCGCCTTGATGTTCTGCGACGACGGCTGATCGGGCGCCACCAGTTCGACGAACTTCGACCCGAACACCGTCGAGGAGGTGATCTCCGCACCGACATTGGCCGGGATGGCCGACACCGCATCGGGGTCGATCGCCAGATTCAGCGCCGCCCCCCCACCGGGCAGATGGTCGATCGATGCGACCTTGCCCACCGGAGCGCCGTTCATCTTCACCTTGGCGTTGGGATACATCACCAGACCGGCGCGGTCGGCGACCACCGTCACCGGGATGCTCTTGGTGAAGCTGCCCTGGAACAGACCGACCGCCACAACCACGGCCAGGATGAGCGCCAGCACCGTCAGCACGCCCGCCACCAGGCGGGCGTACGGGCGTTCGCTCAACGTCGTCTTGGCCATCGCGCGTTACCCGGACAGGTTGAAGTTGCCGTTGGAGCCGTAGATCGCCAGCGAAACCAGCAGGGTCACCGACACCACCACGATCAGGGAGGTCCGCACCGCATTGCCGACGGCCACGCCGACCCCGGACGGGCCGCCGGAGGCGAAATAGCCGAAGTAGGTGTGGATCAGCAGGATCGTGATGGCCATCAACACCGCCTGGAAGAACGACCACAGCAGGTCCAGCGGGTTGAGGAACGTCGTGAAGTAGTGGTTGTAGAGCCCGGCCGACTGACCGAACAGCGCCACCGTCACGAACTGGCTGGCCAGGAACGACAGGATCACCGCGATCGAGTACAGCGGCGTGATGGCCACCATCCCGGCGACCAGCCGGGTGGAGACCAGGTACTCCACCGACGGGATGCCCATGGACTCCAGCGCGTCGATCTCCTCGTTGATCCGCATCGCCCCGAGTTGCGCCGTCACCCCGGCGCCGAAGGTGGCCGCCAGACCGATACCGGCCACCACCGGCGCGGAGATACGCACGTTGATGAACGCGGCCAGGAATCCGGTGAGGGCCTCGACCCCGATGTTGCCCAGCGACGAATATCCCTGCACCGCAAGCGTTCCGCCGGCCGCCAGGGTGAGGAATCCGACGATGGCCACGGTGCCGCCGATCATGGCCAGCGTGCCCGCGCCCATGCTGATCTCGGCGATGAGCCGCACCACTTCCTTGCGGTAGTGCGTGGCGGCGTGCGGGATGCCGGCGATGGCCCGGCCGTAGAAGAGGGTCTGGTCGCCGATGCGGGAGAAGAACCCGACGGGACGGAACAACTCCCGGATCATCCTCGGGTGGACACCCCGCAAGACGCTCATGTTCCCCATCGACTAGCCCGTCGTCATCCGGATGCCGATGGCCGTGACCACCACGTTGACGACGAACAGTGCCATGAAGGCGTAGACGACGGTTTCGTTGACGGCGTTGCCGACAGCCTTGGCGCCGCCCCCGCTGATCATCAGGCCCCGGTAGCAGGCGACCAGTCCCGCGATGAGCCCGAAGAGGGCGGCTTTGACGCAGGAGATGATGACCTCCGGCACACCGGTCAGCAGGGTGATGCCCGCGGCGAAGGCGCCCGGGTTGACGTCTTGGACGAACACTGAGAACACGTAGCCGCCCAGGATGCCGATGATGACCACCAGCGAGTTGAGCAGCAGCGCGACCAGACCCGAGGCCAGCATGCGCGGGGTGACGAGGCGCTGAACCGGGTTGATGCCGAGCACCTCCAGGGCGTCGATCTCTTCGCGGATGGTTCGGGACCCGAGGTCGGCGCACATGGCTGTGGCGCCCGCGCCGGCGACGATGAGCACCGTCACCAGCGGGCCGACCTGGGTGACCGCGCCGAACGCCGCGCCGGCGCCGGAGAGGTCGGCCGCGCCGAGCTCACGCAGGAGGATGTTGAGGGTGAAGCTCACCAGCACGGTGAACGGGATGGCCACCAGCAGGGTCGGCGCCAGCGACACCCGGGCGACGAACCACGACTGCTCCAGGAACTCGCGCCACTGGAACGGCCGCTGAAAGACGTAACGCACCGCGTCGGCCGACATGGCGAACAGCCCGCCGATCGCCTGCATGGGGGTGGCGATCCCCTTGTCCAACGCAATGCCCGGAGACCAGCGATCCGCTTTGTCCGCCATCCGCCCGGGCGCTCTTTTCCTTCGGGTGAAGCCTGCCTTGAAACTTTTTCCGAATCTATGCGATCAATGCCGGAGGAGTCAGTTGAATCTCCGCAGTGGCGCGCCCCGGATGGTTCGATCAACGCAGACCGACGTGTGCTCCCCCGCCACGCCGAGGCCGATGACGGACAGGAGCAAACCCCGGATGGCCGGCCTGCAGAGGTATACCGACCGCCGAGTGCTGATCACCGGCGGCGGCTCGGGAATCGGCCAGGCCTGCGTGCTCCGCATCCTCGAGGAGGGCGGCCGGGTGGTGGCCGCCGACGTCAGCCGGTCCGGCCTCGACGACACGGTGGCGAAGTCCGGCGCGTCCGGTCGGCTGAGCACCGTGCTGATGGACGTCGCAGACGAGGAGTCCGTGAGCACCGGCGTCGCAGCCGCCGTGGAGACCCTCGGCGGGCTGGACACCCTCGTCAACGTGGCCGGCATCCTGCGCTCGGGGCACTTCCTGGAGACCACCCTCGAGCAGTTCGAGCAGGTGCTCCGGGTCAATCTGGTGGGGACCTTCCTGGTGATCCGCGCGGCGCTGCCCGCCCTGCGGAGCGGCACCGCACCGGCGGTGGTCAACTTCAGCTCGACCGCGGCGAACTTCGCCCACCCGTACATGTCGGCCTACGCGGCGTCGAAGGGCGGGGTGGTCGGCATGACGCATGCGCTGGCCGCCGAGTTCGCCAAGGAGGGCATCCGATTCAACGCCGTTCAGCCGGGGTCCATCTCCTCCGGTATGACCGACGGGACCGGCGAATCGAAGCAGAGCGTCGGCGCGGGGCTGCCGGCCGACGCCGATTTCCGCCTCTTCGCCCGGGTGGCACCCGTCCTGCCGCTGCCGGATGGCGCCCGCTTCGCCGATCCGTCCGCGGTGGCCGCCGTGGTGGCGATGCTGGGCAGTCCGGAGGCCTTCTTCATCACCGGAACGGAGGTCCGAATCGACGGCGGCGCACATGTGTGAGGCGACGCGCGCCCGCTTCCGTACCGCCGAGTGTGCCGATTTCCACTCTGCGAGGGCGCGTCGCGCGCGAAACCGCACACGAGATGCCCGACAAAATACGGAATTCGTTGCGCAATGTGTTGCGGATGCCGCCCAAATCGGCGAAGGTTTAGAAGGTCTGACGGGGGACGGCCTCGGATGAACGGCATGAACGCACAAGGAGGACGGTCCTGACCGATATCGGCGCCGCCGCCACACGACAGACAACCGGGACAAACCGTCCCGGCGGAGCCGGGGGCGCCCCGGTCATCGAAATCGACCATGTCACCAAGCGTTTCGACGACTACATCGCCGTAGCTGACGCCGACTTCTCCATCGGCGCGGGTGAGTTCTTCTCCATGCTCGGCCCGTCGGGCTGCGGCAAGACCACCACCCTGCGCATGATCGCCGGATTCGAGACGCCGACCGAAGGCGCGATCCGCCTGGAGGGCGTCGACGTCTCCCGGACCCCGCCACACAAGCGCAACGTCAACACCGTCTTCCAGCACTACGCCCTGTTCCCGCACATGACCGTGTGGGACAACGTCGCCTACGGACCGCGCAGTCAGAAGAAGAGCAAGGAGCAAGTCAAGAAGAGCGTCGACGAGTTGCTCGACGTGGTGCGGCTCACCGACTTCGCCCTGCGCAAGCCGTCCCAGCTGTCCGGCGGTCAGCAGCAGCGCGTGGCCCTGGCCCGCGCACTGGTCAACTACCCCAGCGCGCTGCTGCTCGACGAGCCCCTCGGCGCGTTGGACCTCAAACTGCGTCACGTCATGCAGTTCGAACTCAAGCGGATTCAGCGCGAGGTCGGGATCACGTTCGTCTACGTGACCCACGACCAGGAGGAAGCGCTGACGATGAGTGATCGCATCGCGGTCATGAACGCCGGCAACGTCGAGCAGATCGGCACCCCCACCGAGATCTACGACCGGCCGGCCAGCGTGTTCGTCGCCGGGTTCATCGGTCAGGCCAACCTGTGGCACGGCCGGCAGACCGGCCGGGCCAACCGCGACTACGTCGAGATCGACGTGCTCGGCTCGACCCTGCGGGCGCGGCCCGGCGAGACGACGATCGAACCCGGCGGCAAGGCCACCCTGATGGTCCGACCCGAACGGGTGCGGGTCTCGATGGAGGCCCCCGGTGCGGAACTGGCCGCGGTGCCGGTCACCGTCTCGGACCTGACCTTCCAGGGACCGGTGCTGCGCTTGTCGCTGGCCGCGGCCGACGGATCCCCGGTGATCGCCCACGTCGGGCCCGAACAGAACCTGCCGATGCTGCGTCCCGGTGACCGGGTGTACGTCGGGTGGTCGCCGGAGGCATCGCTGGTGCTGCCGGACGCCGACATCCCGACCCCGCAGGACCTCGAAGAAATGCTCGACGACTCTCCCGCTTCCCCCTAGCACGAACTCCCGCACAGACTCCTCCGTAAACGAAAGGGCAACCCCCATGGCAGACATCGATCCCCGAGTGCTGGCCCAGCTGAGCTCGCGGCGTCGGTTCATCGGCGGTGGCGCTGCCGCAGCGGCCGCCGTCATCCTCGGGCCGTCGTTCCTGGCGGCCTGTAGCTCGGACAACAAGGCGTCCGGCCCGTCGTCGGAGGCGCCCAAGGCTCCCGAGGACGACGGCAGCCCCGCGTCGGGCAAGCTGCGGGTCTCCAACTGGCCGCTGTACATGGCCGACGGCTTCGTGGCCGCGTTCCAGACCGCCACCGGTCTGACCGTGGACTACAAGGAGGACTTCAACGACAACGAGGAATGGTTCGCCAAGAACAAGGAGCCGCTGAGCCGTAAGCAGGACATCGGCGCCGACCTCGTCGTGCCCTCGGAGTTCATGGCGTCCCGGCTCATCAGCCTGGGCTGGCTGAACCCGATCAACGACACGCGCTGGACCAACAAGAAGAACCTGCGCACCGATCTGGCGGACTCCAAGGCCGACCCGAGCCGCAAGTTCACCGCGCCGTACATGTCGGGCATGGTGGGGATCGCCTACAACAAGGCCGCCACCGGTCGCGACATCACCAAGATCGACGAGATGTGGGATCCCGCCTTCAAGGGCAAGGTCAGCCTGCTCTCCGACATGCGCGATGGCCTCGGCATGTTCCTGATGTCGCAGGGCCACTCCCCCGAGGACCCGACCCAGGAGACCATTCAGAAGGCGGTCGACGTCATCAAGGAGCAGAAGGACAAGGGACAGATCCGCCGGTTCACCGGCAACGACTACGCCGACGACCTCGCCGCAGGCAACATCGTTGTCGCGCAAGCCTATTCGGGTGACGTGGTGCAGTTGCAGAAGGACAACCCGGATTTGAAGTTCGTCATCCCGGAGACCGGTTCCAGCACCTTCGTGGACACCATGGTGATCCCCTACACCACCCAAAACCAGAAGGCCGCCGAGGAGTGGATCAACTACATCTACGACCGGGCCAACTACGCCAAGCTCATCGCCGCCACCAAGTACGTGCCGGTGCTGTCCGACATGACCGATGCGCTGAACAAGGTCGATCCCGAGCTGGCCAAGAACCCGTTGATCAACCCGTCGAAGGAGACGCTGGACAAGTTGAAGTCCTGGGCGCCGCTCACCGATGAGCAGACCCAGGAGTTCAACAAGGCCTACGCCGCCGTCACCGGGGGCTGACCCCGCATGGCTACGTCACCGGGAGAGATGACCTAAATGGCTGGTGTAGCCAGCAGTAACCGGCAGCGAAGCAGGATCGCCCCGTATTTGATGATCCTGCCCGCGCTGGCCTATCTGGGCATCTTCTATGTCATTCCGTTCGTCTCGTTGTTCCGCACCTCGCTGTCGACGATGGGCGGTTCGATCTACCTGCCGAAGCTCACCTTCGCCTGGGAGTGGTCGAACTACGCCCGGGCGCTCAGCGAGTACCGCGACCAGATCCTGCGGTCGTTCGGCTACGCGCTGGCGGCGACGATTCTGTGCCTGCTGCTGGCCTTCCCGCTGGCCTACGTCATCGCCTTCAAGGCCGGCCGGTTCAAGAATCTGCTTCTGGGACTGGTGATCCTGCCGTTCTTCGTGACGTTCCTGATCCGCACCATCGCCTGGAAGACGATCCTCGCCGACGACGGCTGGGTGGTCAGCGCGCTGGGTTCGATCGGGCTGCTGCCGCACGAGGGACGGTTGCTGTCGACCAGCTGGGCGGTGATCGGCGGCCTGACCTACAACTGGATCATCTTCATGATCCTGCCGCTCTACGTCGCGCTGGAGAAGATCGACCCGCGGCTGCTGGAGGCCTCCCGCGATCTCTACGGCACCAACCGCCGGATGTTCGGGAAGATCATTCTGCCGCTGGCGATGCCGGGCGTGCTGGCCGGCAGTCTGCTGGTGTTCATTCCCGCGGTCGGTGACTTCATCAACGCCGACTACCTGGGCAGTACGCGTACCACCATGATCGGCAACGTGATTCAGAAACAGTTCCTGGTGGTCAAGGACTACCCGGTGGCCGCCGCCCTGAGTTTCGTGCTGATGGCGCTGATCCTGGCGGGAGTGCTGCTCTACACGAGGGCACTGGGCACCGAGGACCTGGTCTGATGGCCCCCTTCGCGCACTCAGGAGGCGGTGTCTGATGACCGTCACCGCCACCACCACCCTGACCCAACCCGGCCGGAACTTCCGCGGCACGTTCAAACTCGGTGACCTCGCCCTGCGATTGGCGGCGGGCCTCACCCTGCTGTTCCTGTTCCTGCCGATCCTGGTGATCATCGTCTTCTCGTTCAACAACCCCAAGGGCAAGTTCAACTACACCTGGCAGGGCTTCACGCTCGAGAACTGGATGCACCCGTTCAAGTACCCGGCACTCGCCAGGGCCCTGCGGCTCAGTGTCGAAGTGGCCGCGATCTCCACCGCGATCGCCCTGGTGCTGGGAACGCTGGTGGCCATCGCCCTTGTCCGCCAACGGTTCCGAGGCAGCAAGGCCGTGGACACGTTCATGATCCTGCCGCTGACCTCACCCGAGGTCGTCATGGGCGCCTCGCTGCTGACACTGTTCCTCAGCATGGGATGGGCAACCGGGTTCCTCACCATCATCATCGCCCACGTCGCCTTCGAGATCAGCTTCATCGCGATGACGGTGCGGGCCCGCATCCGCGGCTTCGACTGGACGCTGGAGGACGCGTCGCTGGATCTCGGCGCCAGCCCCACCCGCACCTTCTTCAAGGTGACGCTGCCGCTGATCGTGCCCGGCATCGTGGCCGCGGCGATGCTGTCCTTCGCGCTGTCACTCGACGACTTCATCATCACCTACTTCGTCAGCGGCTCTACGGTGACCTACCCGCTGTACGTCAACGCCGCCACCAAGGCCGCTGTGCCGCCGCAGATCAACGTGCTGGCCACCGCGATCCTGTTGATCAGCCTGGTGCTGCTGGCAGTCGGAACGCTCTACCGGCGCAAGCGCGTAGACGTGTCCTGACCGACGTGAACATCGAAGCGTTCCTGGAGTCGATTCCCCCGCTCGCGGTCTACCTGTCGGTCGGCTTCATCATCGGTCTCGAGAGCCTGGGTATCCCGCTGCCGGGCGAGATCGCGCTGGTCAGTGCCGCCGTACTGGCGTCGCAGGACGTCGGCATCAGCCCGGTGTGGGTCGGTGTCGCGGCCATCATCGGGGCGATCGTCGGCGACTCCATCGGCTACACCATCGGCCGCAAATTCGGGATGACGCTCTTCGAGAAGCTGGGCCGGCGCTTTCCCAACCACTTCGGTACCGGGCACGTCGCCCTTGCCAAGCAGCTCTTCACCCGCTGGGGGGTGTGGGCGGTGTTCTTCGGCAGGTTCATCGCGCTGCTGCGAATCCTGGCCGGTCCGTTGGCCGGCGCGCTGCGCATGCGCTATCCGTACTTCCTGGCCGCCAACGCATCCGGAGCGATCTGCTGGGCCGGAGGCACCACGGCGGTGGTGTACTTCCTCGGTCTTGCCGCCGAGAAGTGGTTGTCCCGGTTCTCCTGGGTGGCGCTGGTGCTCGCCGTCCTCATCGGCATCGGCGTGACCAAGATCCTCAAGGACCGCACCCGGGCGCTGATCACCCAGCTCGAAGCCGAGCACAGCTGGGAGACCTTGCGGCAGGCCCAGTGAGAGATCAGGACCAGTGAAATCAGGAGCCTGCCACCAGTTGCACTCCGGCACTGCGCATTCCGGCCAGCGCCGCCGCGGTGGACTCCGGCGCCACGCCCGCGGTCAGATCCGTCAGCACCCGGGTGGTGAACCCGGCCCGGACCGCATCCTCGGCGGTGGCGCGCACGCAGTAGTCGGTGGCGATGCCGACGATGTCGACCTCGTCGACCCCGCGGTCGGTCAGCCACTCGGCCAGCTTCACGCCGTCTGCGGCGCCCTCGAACCCGCTGTAGGCGGCGGCGTACTCGCCCTTGTGGAAGACCGCTTCGATTGCGCCGGTGTGCAGTTGGGGCTGGAACTCCGCGCCCGGGGTGCCCGCCACGCAGTGCCGCGGCCACGAGTCGACGAAGTCCGGGCTGTCGGAGAAATGGCCCCCCGGGTCGACGTGATGGTCCTGGGTCGCGACGATGTGGTCGTACCCGTGATCGCGGGCCAGCAGCTCGTTGATCGCGCGGGCGACCGCGGCTCCCCCGGCGACCGCCAGCGATCCGCCCTCGCAGAAGTCGTTCTGCACGTCGACGATGATCAGTGCCCGCATGCCGACAAACCTAAAGCCCAGATGGGTGGCCGTACAGTGACACCGTTGATTTCACGAGGGAAGAAATGACGACGTTCGACTTTTTCGAAGCCGCCGAGCTGCCGGTACCGGCGGTCTCCGCCGAGCAGGCGGCGCAGATCGCCGCCAACCACTTCGGCCTGTCCGCCTCGGTGAGCCCACTGGGCAGCCAGCAGGACGCGAACTTCCTGCTGAGTACCTCCACCGGTGAGCCGATCGGTGTGCTCAAGATCGCGAACCCGGCGTTCAGCCGCGCCGAACTGGAGGCCCAGGACGCGGCGGCGGCCTTCATCGACGCCGCCGAGGAGATCCGCACTGCCACCAACATCAACGGATCCTCGATCGTCGAGATCGATGCGGGTGGAAATCATTTCGCCCGCATCATCAGGTTCCTGCCCGGCGCCGGGTCGAATTTGGCCGGCGACGGCTATGTCCGGCCGGCCCAGGTGGCGGCGCTCGGCGATCTGGCCGGCCGGACCTGCCGGGCCCTGGCCGCCTTCGACCACCCCGGCGTCGACCGGGTGCTGCAGTGGGATCTTCGCCATGGCTTACGGACGGTGGAGCGGTTGGCCAGCCATGTCACCGACCCGCACCGGCGGGAGACCGTGCAGTCCGCCGCGACCGCCGCCTGGCGGGTGATCGACGGCCTCGCCGCCGACCTGCCGGTGCAGGTGATTCACGGCGACATCACCGGCGACAACGTGGTGTGCTCCGGTCCGCATGCGCTGCCCGACGGCCTGATCGACTTCGGCGACCTGATCAGGTCGTGGACGGTGGCCGAACTGGCCGTGGCCGTGGCCACCCTGCTGCGCCACGACGGCTGTGAACCTTCGAGCACCCTGGCGGCCGTCCAGGCCTTCCACGCCGTGCGCCCACTCGGCCCTGCCGAGGTCGAAGCCTTGTGGCCCCTGGTGGTGCTGCGCGCCGCGGTGCTGGTGGTCAGCGGGATCCATCAGTCCTCGATCGACGCCGATAACGACTACGCCAGTTCGGCGCTGGATCACGAGTGGCGAAGCTTCCAGCGGGCCAACGCAATTCCGCTCGACGTCATGACGGCCCAGATCCGCCATTCGCTCGGGGTGTCGCATCCGGCCGCCCCGGTCGACGGACGGCTGATCGATGGCGGCGACGTCGTCGTACTGGATCTCTCCGCGGAGTCCGACCTGATGGACGGCGGGGTGTGGCTGGAGCGCGACTGCGAGGACCGGTTGGCCGCCGATGCCCTGGCCGGTGGGGCGATGGCGGTGGCCACGGTCTTCGGGCAGGGCCGCCTGACCCGGTCGGCGACATTGAGCGCCCTCTCCCCGGCCACCGTGGCGACCGGAATCGATCTGTGGCCCGCAGAGCCGCTGACCCTGACCGCACCGTGGCCCGGCGTGCTCACCGTCGACGGGGACAGCTTGGCGCTCACCGGAACCCACGCGACGCTGGTGGTGCGCGGGGCCCTGCGGCCCGCCGGCGAGGGCGGTCATTCCGTCGACGCCGGGGACCCACTGGCGACCGCCGAGGGCCGGGTGTGGATTCAGGTCCGCCGGCCCGGCGCCGGGGACGTGCCGCCGTTTGTGCGGCCGGAGTATGCCGCCGGCTGGCTGGCCCAGGTGAGCGATCCCGGACCGCTACTGGGCCTGCCCGCCGCGCCGGGTCTGGCCGATGACAGCTTCGCGCTGCGCCAGCGCCGCTCCCAGGCGTATGCCGAAGTGCAGGAACATTATTACGACCACCCGCCGCGGATCGAACGCGGCTGGCGCGAGCACCTCGTCGGCACCGATGGCCGCAGTTATCTGGACATGGTCAACAACGTCGCGGTCCTGGGCCATGGTCATCCGGCGCTCGCCGACGCGGTGGCCCGGCAGTGGCGGCGACTCAACACCAACTCGCGGTTCAACTACGGCGCGGTGGTGGCGTTCTCCGAGCGTCTCGCCGCGACCCTGCCCGATCCCCTGGACACCGTGTTCCTGGTGAACTCCGGTTCGGAGGCCGACGATCTGGCCTTGCGACTGGCCATGGCCGCCACCGGGCGGCACGACATCGTCGCGGTGGCCGAGGCCTACCACGGCTGGACCTACGCGACCGACGCCATCTCCACCTCGATCGCCGACAACCCGAACGCTCTGTCGACCCGGCCGTCGTGGGTGCACACCGTGCCCTCCCCCAACGCATACCGCGGCCAGCACCGCGGCATCGACGCCTCCAAGTACGCACCCGAGGCGGTGGCGATCATCGAAAGCCTTGCCGCCCAGGGATATCCGCCCGCCGCGTTCATCTGTGAACCCTTCTATGGCAACGCCGGCGGCATGGCCCTGCCCGACGGCTACCTCAAAGCGGTGTACGAGGCGGTGCGCGCCGCGGGTGGGGTGGCCATCGCCGACGAGGTCCAGGTGGGCTACGGCCGCACCGGCCGCTGGTTCTGGGCATTCGAGCAGCAGGGCGTGGTGCCCGACATCGTCTGCGTCGCCAAGGCGATGGGCAACGGCCAGCCGCTGGGTGCGGTGATCACCACCAAGGCGATCGCCGACGCCTACCGGACCCAGGGGTACTTCTTCTCCTCCGCAGGCGGCAGCCCGGTGTCCAGCGTGGTCGGGCTGACCGTTCTCGACACCATCGAGAACGAGCGTCTGCAGGAGAACGCCGTCACCGTCGGCGACCACATCGTCGCGCGGATCAACGAGCTGGCGACCCGCCACCCGCTGATCGGCACGGTGCACGGCAGCGGCCTGTACATGGGCGTGGAACTGGTGCGCGACCGCGTCACGCTGGAACCGGCCGTCGTCGAGACCGCCGCGATCTGTGAGCGGATGCGCGAACTCGGGGTGATCGTGCAACCCACCGGCGACCGCCAGAACGTGCTGAAGATGAAGCCGCCGATGTGCATCACCCGCGAGTCGGCCGACTTCTTCGTCGATCAGCTCGACCGGGTGCTGACCACCGGCTGGTAGCGCTACAGCTGCCGGGTGAGCCAGGCCCGCTGCGCTCGGACGAAGGCAGCGTCGACGCATCCGCCGTGCCCGGGAACGTAGACCGCGTCGTCGCCACCCAGTTCGAGCATCCGGTCCAGCGTGGCCGGCCAGGCCGTCAGATCGGAGTCCGGTCCGATCGCCGGCTCAGCGGACTGCTCGATCAGATCGCCGCAGAACACGACCGTCGGCCCTCCAGGGCCCGACGGCGGGACGATGACGATCAGGTCGTGGTCGGTGTGCCCGCGGCCGGGATGCTCGATGCGGATGCGGCGGCCACCCAGGTCGATGCCGGCGCTCCAGGTCAGCCGGTCCGGGGGGCGCGCGGCACGGGCGGCCGCCTCCACCTCGGCCGGGTCGGCGCCATAGCCCACCGCCTCGGCGCAGAGGTCCGGCAGGCCGCTGCTCAGAGCCACCGCCACCGGCGGGGCTGCGTACCGCGGCACGCCGCCGAATGCCCCGCCACCCAGAACATGATCGAAGTGGTGGTGGGTCATCACCACACTGGTCACCGCCGAACCGGTGAGCTCGAGGACGTCGGCGATGATGTCGGCTGCCTCGGAAAGCGTTGTGCCGCAGTCGATCAGCACGCCCCCGTCGGCACCGGCGACAAGACCGACGGTGACGTCGAGGAAGGGCAGCCGGCATCGGTGCACGCCGGCGGCCGGGGACTCCCAGTCGTAATTCATCGCTGCCGACGCTAGCGGGTTTCCGATCGCGCCGAACGGGCATTTCGAGGGGTACGACTACTCACCGGGTTCCTCCTTACGCTGCCGTTTCAGAACCCAAGCACCCTGGCCAGCGAGGCGAAATCCGAGGCCAAGCGACTCGCCAAACGCGGAGACCCGTTCACAGTCCCGGCCCGCGGGTAGATTGGTGCGAACCGACGTCCCTTGAGGAGACCGCACATGACAACGGGTGACCAGGATCCCAACCCGCTGGGGCAACCTTCCGGGTTTCCGCCCCCCGGCGGCGAGCCGTACACGCCACCGCAGGGCGCCGGCTATCCGCCGCCGCCACCACCGCCGCCCGGGTACGCGCCGCCGCCCCCTCCGGGCTTCGGTGCACCGCCCCCCGGGTATGCACCACCCCCGCCCGCCGGCTATCAGCCGCCGACCAATCCGTACGGCGCCCCCGGCGGCTATTTCCCCGGGACTCCCCCGGTGGGCTTCGGCAATCCGGGCGGTCTGTGGGTCCGGTTCGGCGCCCGCTTCATCGACGGTTTCGGCGTCGGCATCGTCGCCTATCTGATTTCGCTGGCGTTCGAGGGCAACAGCCGCTACTTCGTCGCCGGGGTGTTCGGCGGCCTGCTGACGTACGCCTACTTCGTGCTCTTCGAGAGCCAGATGGGCCGCACCCCCGGCAAGATGCTGCTGGGCCTTTCGGTTCACGGTCCCGGCGGCGCGCCGAAGCCGACCGTGCAGCAGTCCGCCACCCGAAACGCCTTCCTGTTGCTGAACCTGATCCCCTGCCTCGGCGGCATCCTGTCGTTCGCCGCGTGGATCTACATCGCGGTGACGATCGAGAACAGTCCGACCAAGCAGGGCAAGCACGACGAACTGGCCGGCGGCACCCAGGTCGTCAAAACCTAGGTTTCACAACCGGATTGAAGCCACGCGGGACATCCCCCCGCGTGGCTTCAATCTTTCTGGTTGGTGTTCCACTCCAGCCAGCCGACGCCGGCGCGCCCGTCGCCGGTGCGGACGGCCGCCCAGGCTCTCGGGAAGAAGCTCACCCGCCCGTCCGGGGCCTCCAGCCGGACCGGGGCATGCCCGCGGACGTCGATGGTCGCGACGACCGGGCCCGGTTCCATCGTGAGCGTGGTGGTCAGCGGCAGGCCGTTGTCGCCGAGTGTGGCGTCGGCGGTGACGGCGGTGGTCTCGATCACCGGCTGATCCGGCGGCTGGATGTAGCCGACGCTGACCGGCGGCATTCCGGGGATGCGCAGGTCAACCCCGTGCAGGTGCGTGCCGTCGTCGAGATGCAGGGCGCTCCAGACCCAGTCCATGCTCCACCAGTCCCGAACCCCGTGGGAGTGGTCGCGCTGCGCCGGGACAGCCGTGAAGTCGTAGGTGCGGCCATCGGCCGTCACGGCGCCCGAGACGGTGCAGGGGATCTCGTAGCGGGTCGCGATCCGGTAGGCATAGGGCGTTCCGGAGGTGGTCCACACCAGTTCCAGGCCGAGGTCGGTGGGGCGGCCGGGTTCGCCCCGGAGAAGGGCCGCCGGGTCGTCGTAGGCCTGAGCCGACCCGCTGACCGTCACCGTGTATTCCTGCAGCGGAACCGTTGCGGCATGGCGGATTTCGATGTCACCGCTGCGGATGTCATTGGGGTTCTCCGGCAATGGCGCGTGGAAGTCCAGCAGGGCCACCGTCGGCATGTCGGGTCCGCAGATCAGCGCATTGATCCAGGCGACGTTCTGGTTGGGCACCAGTCCCAGCCGTATCCATCCGCCAACGCCCTGCGCGGGGTCGGCGAAGTCCCAGTACCAGCTCTCGTTCCACAGCGGTTCGTGTCCCGGCGTATGCGCCGCCTCGTCGGCCGGATCCGGTTGCAGCGCTTCGGCGTGCGCGGCCGCCGGCAGGACGTCGAGCGCGCCGGTGTCCAGGACATGGCTGCTGTGGCGGTCGACCATGGTGAGGAACATCTGATCGCCGCGCTCGGTTCGTTCGACGAGCATCGACGACACGATCGCCATCATCACTCCGAAGAAACTCTGCCGTCGCACCCCTTCGCGGACCTGTTCGAGGGTGATCGCCGGGCCGGCGCCCAGGCCTTCGTGATAAGCGGCCAGCAGCTCGTCGTAGTGGGCGCGGCGGTCCTCGGTCTTCAACGCACATCCCAGGAAGTAGGCGACGTCGGTGAACGCGGGTCCCCAGGTGACGGTCTGCCAGTCCACCACGGTCAGGTCGCGCAGGGAGCCGGGGCGGCCGAACAGCATGTTGTCCAGCCGGTAGTCGCCGTGCACCAGGCCTTTGACCCGGTCGTCGGCGCCCTCCCCGGCAAGGTAGGCGTCGAAACTGTCGACGAGTTTCTGGCACACCAAACGCTGCTCGGGCGTGAGCGCTGCGCCGTAGCGGTCGACGAAACCGTTGAACAGGCCGGTCATCATCGCCTGGTTCATCGGGCTCTCCCGGTTCAGCCAGGGAGCGTCGGCCAGGGCGGCGTTGCCGATCAGCGGGGCGTGCAGCCGGCCCAGTCGGGTCAGCGCCAGCGTGGCGTCTTCGATTGTCGCGCCGCGGATTTCGTCACCGACCTCAGCCGGCGCGGCATCGTCGATGAGGAGGCTGAACACACCCGTCCCGGCGTCGTAGGACGCGTGATAACACTGCGCGATCGGGCCGCCGGCACCCGCGGACAACCGCGGCGCCACCTCGGAATAGAAACGGACCTCGCGCTCATAGAGACCCAGCGCCTGACCGGTGCCGCGACTCATCGGATCACTGGCGGCCACCTTGAGCACCACCGATGCGGGGCCGTCCCCGTCGGCATAGGTCAGGGCCACGCGGTAGCACTCGCTCATCTGGCCGGTGCCGATCCGTTCGACGGTGAAGCCCCCGACGCGGCCGGATCTCAGGTTCTCGGTCAGCCACTCGGCCGTCAGGTCCTCGGGCCGTTCCACCGGGGTGTCAGCGCGCGTCATCCCACAGACGTTAGTCGCGGGCCTCACTGGCCAGACTGAAACCCGCCCAGGCCTTGCGGCGGTGCTGATGCGGGTCGTACTCGACGTGGGTGTGGCGGTCGAAGACCAGCACCGGGCGTTCCTCGCGGTTGTAGGACGGCCAGTCGCCGGGCACCCCCGTGCGACTGAACTCCTGCCACCGGGACTGCACCTGGTGGCTGACCTTGACCGCTGCGCGCTGGTCCACCCCGGCCGTCAGCACGGCACCGACCCGCGACCGGTAGACACCGAAGACGGCCAGCAACTCGGTGGCGTGGGTGGCGCCCAGGCCCGCCCAGTGCAGGGTGCGCGGGGCGAAGTCGTAGCGGTACACGTAGGTCGGGGCGACTTTGGTATGCGCCTCGGCGATCTGCCAGGCCGCCGTGCCGAAGATCATGTCGCCGCCGAACTCGATGCAGGCCTTGGGATCCGGATACTGCGGGTAGGCGGCGAGGATCTGCTCACGGACCTCGATCGGGGTGTGGGCCAGAATGCGCTCGATGGCGTGCTCGCTGGTTGGCAACAGCTTGAGGAACCGGGTGAACAGCCGGCCCTCCTCCGCGTTGGTGCCCACGATCAGCGGGACCTTGTGCGCCACACCCTGTCTCATCGCCTCTAACGGGTCGACGGGCAGGACGTCGTCACCGTAGGTGGGGCCGACGGCCGAGGCGCCCACCATGTTGTCCAGGCTGTGGTTCATCACGTAGTTGGTCGCCCGGACAAGGTCGCCGGGTTCGGCTCTCATCAGCTCGGCGGCGGCGTTGCGGGGGTCGACACCCATCCTCTTGACGAACCGCTGCGCGATCTGCGCGGCCACCTCCTGCGAGCTCACCATCCCGGAGGCCGGACTCTGGGAGATGGCCCGGTGGAACAGGCCTCCGGCATCCGGAACGGCGAGCAGGGTGGCCACCGCGTGGGCCCCCGCGCTCTCCCCGAAGATGGTCACGTTCTCCGGATCTCCGCCGAAGGCGGCGATGTTCCGGTTCACCCAGCGCAGCGCCTCGACGATGTCGCGCAGGAACAGGTTGCCGTCGATGGGGGTTTCGGGGGTGGACAGCGAGGACAGGTCCAGGCACCCCAGACCACCGAGGCGATAGTTGACCGACACATAGACACATCCGCGGCGGGCCAGGGCGGCCCCATCGTAGAGCGGGGTGGCCGAGCTGCCGAGGATGTAGCCGCCGCCGTGAATGAAGAACATCACCGGCAGCGGCTCGCCGTCCGGCGCGGGCCCCGACCAGCGGGGGGTGACGACGTTGAGGGTGAGGCAATCCTCGCTCATCGGCTGATACCTGCCGACCCCGGTCATCGTGTAGGCGCGGTGTTGCGGGGCGCAGTCGGTGTAGCGGTGGCACCCCTTGACCCCCTGCCAGGGCTGCACCGGCTTCGGCGCGCGGAAGCGCAGCGGGCCCACCGGCGGGGTGGCGTACGGGATGGAACGCCACCTGTGCACCCCGTCGCGGGCGAACCCCTCGACCACGCCGCTGGCGGTGCTGACCTGGACGGTGTGCTCGTGCATGGTTTCGACGGTACTGAATGGGCGCCCGCGTCGCGCCTGACGGGCCCAACAGTCACCGGCGGCTCGATCGACTGTCTCGCTCCTCCGCTGTCGCGTTGCGCGGCAGCATCGGTCGACTCGACTAACCTGACCTGATGCGGATTGCCGTAGTGATTGCCGCGTCGACGCTGGTCGCGGGGTGTTCGGTGGTTCCGGCCAGTAAGCCGGGACCCGTCGAACTGACACCGATCACCCCGTCGCGCGCCGCCGCGGCGACGACAACGACCACCAGCCCGAAGCCCTGGGCCTCGCCGACCACCACCTCGTCGGCCACGACGGCGCCGGCGGCCGGGGAGCCCGCGGCCGCGGCGTTCGCCTGGGTGGAGGGCGGACCGCCGGTGGACGACGCCGACTTCCGCGTCGCACTGCGGGGCGGAACCTCCACTTCGATCGGTGCGGACACCGCCTTCACCACCCCGTCGGGCACCAGCTGTATGACCGACGTGAAACGCTCCGCGGCGGATCTGGCCTGTCTGGTGAACCTGGTCAACCCGCCGCCGCAGCCCCCGGACGTGTACGGCGCCTGGAAGGGCGGCTGGGTCGACTACGACGGGTCCACCGTGCGGATCGGGTCCGCCCACGGTGACCCCGGCCGGTTCGCGGTCGGTCAGGGCGCCCCGCTGCCGCCGGGCGGGTCGGTGGCCTTCGGCGACTTCCGTTGCCGCACCGACGCGACCACGCTGGTATGTGTGAACTACTCGCGGCGGTCCGCGGTTCGCTACAGCGACGACGGCATCGCAACCTTCGGCTGCACGCTGCAGTCGCCGACGCCGGCGGGGGTGGGTGAGCAGTACACCTGCTGAACCGGCGGGCAGGAGCGCAGCGAACGGGGAACGACCCCGGCGGCGGGTGTAACGAATCACACACCGATAACGGTGATCAGTGCACAACCAGCGCACAACACCGGGAGACCATTCATGAGTTCTTATCGCGCGATCGGCCGGGCCGCCCTGTTGGCCGGCGCATCCGGACTCGTCTGGCTGGGCATCATCGCCAGTGCGCAGTCCAGCCACGCCGACACCGCCCCGCCCGCTCCGGCCGGCAGCGTCACCGTGCCCGCGGTCTCGGTCAGCCCCTGACTCCTCCCGCGCTGATTCTTCTCAGCACCGATCCTTCTGCGCGTCAGCCGCTTTCGACCAGTGCGCGGATGCCCTCCAGCGTCGTCTGCATCGACGCCCGGAACCGGCCAGCCGGTTGTCGACGATCTCCCGGGCGCGGTGTGGTTCGCGCTCGATGAGCATCGTCACCGACATCGTCGTCCACTCCCCCACGGCCGCATGACGATTGCGGCCGACGAACCTGGCTCCCAGGGCAGGGCCGTGGAAACCCTCGGCCCACTCGACACTGAGTAGTTCGGTGCTCCACCGCGGCAGCAGCGTGATGTCGGTGACGCCGTCCCACACCCGCTGCGGCGGGGCGGTGATGTCCAGACCGACCGAGGCCTCGCTCATAGCATCTGCGGCAGCAGCAGCATCCGCACACATGTGGTGAACAGCAGGACCAACCCGGTGAGGATCAGCCCCACCTGGATCTTGGGTGAGGTGAATTTCGTTGCGACGCTGGCGAAGAACAGCACCAGGGCGAACAGCACGGCGAGCATCACATAGCGGGTGCTGGTGTTGCTGGCCTCATCGGCGTCGGCCAGGCTGGCCTCGGCCTTGTTGGAGTATGCGTCGGCCTGCACCTGCGCGGGCACGACGTAGCTCGCCAGGTTCAGCGGAGTGCCGTCGGGCACCCGCGCCGGATTGCCTTCGGCGTCAACCGGAACGGTGCCCAACCACTCCTTCTGGACCCGGTCCAGGGCGGGTGAGAAACGGTCACGCAGGAAACCGGCCCGGTCCTTCTGACCCGCCGCCACCGCCTCGACCCAGGAGATCCACATCTGCGAGTCCACCACCGACTCACTCGAGGCCTCCGAGGCCGCTCGGTTGGCGTCGCTGCGCTGAATCGCCGAGGCGGACTGGGCATCGGACTGCGCATTGGACCACTGGCTGGCCTGAAACGACGCCCACGTGGTCGCCACCGCCGCGACCGCCAGGATGATCGCCGTCCACGAGTCGAGCATCCGCTGACGACGCTCCCACGGGTCCTCGGGCTCGGCTGGGGCGATGTCGGTGCCCAGCATCTCGTCGACCAGGTGATCGACCTTCTCCAGCACGCTCTCGTCGGTGTCGGTGTCGGAATCCGCCACGAGCCCTCCTCGGCCCTCAGCACAGTGTGGTTCCGACAGTGTGGCCTCGCCGGGACTCGGTTTCCGGCATTTCGGCGGTTGATCACCAACCGGGTTACGCTGGCTCTGTGTGGTCCCAGCGGAAATGCGCTGCACGGATACTGTCGGACGGACCCTTCCGGCGGTCGGATTGCGAGCGCCTCCAGCGCCGCCCCCCGGCCCGCAACCAGCACTGGGCGGAATCGGTCACCCGGCCGCAACGGGTACTCAACTTCGCGACCTGGATCGCCGCCGCGCTGACCGGCAGTCTTGGGGTTCTCCAGACCTTCACCGGAGACCGCGTGCTCTATATCGGTGTCATCAACCTTGCCCTTGCCGCGGTGTTTCTGGCCATCCCCCTGCTGCACCGGTTCGGCGACATGATCGCCGCGCTGGTGTTCGTCGGCCTCTCCTTCGCGTCGCTCACCTTCGTGGGCAGCCAGATCGGCACCGACTCGGGTGTGCAGTTCTACTACCTGGTGTCGGCTTCGCTCGCGGTGCTGGTGCTGGGTATGGATCATCTGGTGCTGGCCGGATTCACCGTCGCCGTCGGCGCGGGGCTCGTGATCGCCCTACAGTTCCTGGTGCCGCAGGACACCGGCATCCAGCCGCGCTGGGCGCTGAACGCCGGATTCGTCTTCGCCACCGCAGGCGCCTGCCTGTTGATGTTCGCCACCGTCTGGTACGCCATGCGTGAGATCGAACGCGCCGAGGACGCGATGGAGGTGGAATACAAGCGTTCAGAGGCGCTGCTGGCCAACATCCTGCCCGGCGAGGTCGCCGACAAGCTGAAGGACCCCGCCCACGGCACCATCGCCCAGCGCTACGACGACGCCTCGGTGATGTTCACCGACATCGCCGGCTACACCGAGCGCGCCAGCGACATGGACCCGACCGAACTGGTCCGCTTCCTCGACCGGCTCTACACGACCTTCGATCGCCTCGTCGACAAGCACGGCCTGGAGAAGATCAAGACCACCGGCGACGGCTACATGGTGGTCAGCGGTGTTCCGACGCCGCGGCCCGACCACGTCCACGCCATCGCCGCACTCGCGATGGACATCTCACGGGCCGTGGCCGGCCTGCGTGACCCGCAGGGTAACCCGGTCCCCATCCGGATGGGAATCGCCACCGGTCCGGTGGTGGCCGGCGTCGTCGGGGCGCGGCGGTTCTTCTACGACGTCTGGGGCGACGCCGTGAACGTCGCCTCCAGGATGGAGTCCACCGACCCCCTCGGCAAGATCCAGGTGCCGCAGAACGTCTACGAACGCCTCCGTAACGACTTCGTCTTCGAGGAGCGCGGCGAGGTCGACGTCAAGGGCAAGGGTGTGATGCGGACCTGGTTCCTGCTCGACCGCAAGGCCGCCCCAGGAGCTGCACCCGACGGCGAAGTGTTCGGGGACATCTCGGGTGAGCCGGTGGAAAGCCGGACCGGCTAGTTCGTGGACCGCAAACCCGTCTCGCGCCGGCAAGCCCTGACCACGGCAGGCGCAGCTGCCCTGGCCGCGATGACAACACCTCTGGTAGCCCCGGCGGCCAACTCCGCACCCGCCACCTCGGGTGTGATCCTCCCGCGAGCGGCCTGGGGCGCCCGGGGCGCCCGGCCGGGTGGCAAGCCGCACACCATCACCCGGATGACCGTCCACCACTCAGCGGTGGCGCTGCCGGATAACCGCGGCATCGTCGCGCGGCTTCAGCAGCACCAGCGCTACCACCAGGACGACAAGGGCTGGGTCGACATCGCCTACCACTACGCGGTCGACCGCAACGGCAACATCTTCGCGTTGCGCGACACCGCGATCGCCGGCGACACGGCCACCGACTACGACACCACCGGCCACTTCCTGGTGCTGTGCGAGGGCGACTTCGACCAGGAGCAGGTCTCCGAGGCCCAGCTCAACGGCGCCGCGCTGATATTCGCCTGGGCTGCACAGCAATTCGGCATCACCACCGGCACGCTGGCCAGCCATAAGGAGGTCACCCCGGTCACGTCCTGCCCCGGGACGACCCTGGAGGCCCACATGACCTCCGGTGACCTGAAGCGTCGCATCGACAACACCATCGCGAACGGGTTCACGCTGGCCCCGGTCTCCGCCGATCAGGCCGCCCCGATCGTCGCCGCGATCGAGGCGGGCACCCGCTAGCCCACTACCTGCCTGGGGCGGCTACATCACCTTCGACAGGAACGCCTTGGTCCGCTCATGCTGCGGGTTGCTCAGAACCTCGCGCGGCACCCCGCTCTCGACGATGACCCCGCCGTCCATGAACACCAGTTGGTCGGCGACCTCGCGGGCGAAGCCCATCTCGTGGGTGACCACAACCATCGTCATCCCGGCGCTCGCAAGCTTCTTCATCACCGCCAGCACCTCGCCCACCAGCTCGGGGTCCAGCGCCGAGGTGGGCTCGTCGAAGAGCATCAGCTTGGGGTCCATCGCCAGCGCCCGGGCGATCGCCACCCGCTGCTGCTGGCCGCCGGACAGCTGCGCCGGATAGGCGTCGGCCTTGTCGGCCAAGCCCACCTGCTTCAGCAGTTCGCGGGCCCGCTCGGCCGCCGACGACTTGTTGACGCCCTTCACGTGCACCGGCGCCTCGATGATGTTGTCCAGCGTGGTCCGGTGCGGGAAGAGGTTGAAGTGCTGGAAGACCATGCCGATGTCGCGGCGCTGCTTGGCGGCGTCCCGCGGCGACATCTCATAGAGCTTGCCGGCCTTCTCCCGATATCCGATCAGATCGCCGTCGACGTACAGGCGACCGGCGGACACCGTCTCGAGGTGGTTGATGCACCGCAGGAACGTCGACTTGCCCGACCCGGACGGCCCGACCAGCACCAGCACCTGCCCGCGGTCGATGGACAGCGTCACGCCCTTGAGTACCTCCAGAGCGCCGAAGCTCTTGCAGACGGACTCGGCTCGCACCATCTCTGTCATACGTGACCCGCCTCCGTCTGGGCTTTCGCAAGGGCATCAAGCTGTTTGGCGGTGAGCTTTCGCGAGATCCCCTTGGAGAAGTACCTCTCCAGGTAGTACTGGCCCACCATCAGGATGCTCGTCACGATCAGGTACCAGGTCGCGGCGACCAGCAGCATCGGAACGGGTTCGAAGGTGCGCGCGGCGATCTCGCGCGAAGCGATGCTGTAGAGGTCGTACGAATACGGCACCGCGGTCACCAGCGAGGTGGTCTTCAGCATGCTGATCAACTCGTTGCCCGTGGGCGGGATGATGACCCGCATCGCCTGCGGAAGGACCGTGCGCCGCATGGTCATTCCCCACGACATGCCCAGAGCGGTCGAGGCCTCGGTCTGCCCCTCCGGCACGGATGTGATTCCGGCACGGATGATTTCGGCCATGTAGGCCGCCTCGTTGAGGCCCAGACCGATCACCGCGAGAACGAACGGGATGGACAGGCTCTGCAGGTTGAGGTGAAAGAACGACGGCCCGAACGGCACTCCCAACTGCACATTCTGGTAGATCGTCGGAAGCAGGCCCCAGAACACCAGCTGGACGTAGACCGGTGTCCCGCGGAAGATCCACAGGAACACCCAGGCGACGGCCTGGAAGACCGGGTTGGGCGAAAGCCGCATCACCGAGAGCACGATTCCCAGCACGACGCCGAGGATCATCGCGTAGACGGTCAACTGCAGGGTGTTCCAGACGCCGAAGAGGATCCGTTCGTCGAACAGATACTTCGCGTAGGTGGACCACCCGTAGGCCGGGTTGGTGGCCGCCCCGTAAAGGAACAGACCGACCAGCACGATGATGACCGCGGCGCCCACCCACCGCCACGGATGCCGCAGGGGGACGGCATCGATGGCGGCGGGCGACGGCTGCGTAGTGGTCATGCGCCCGGCCTAGCTGGTGGCCCCGTTGATGACCGGCTTCTCGATCAGGCCGGCATCCAGGCCCCAGTTGCCGGCGATGGTCTTGTAGTCACCGCTGGAGATGAGGTGCTCGAGCGCCTTCTGCAGCGACTGCGCCAGCGGCGAGCCCTTCTTGACCGGCCAGCCGTAGGGCGCGGAGTCGAACAGCGGACCCGCGGCCTCCAGCTTGCCGTTGCTCTGCTTGATCGCCCAGGCGGTCACCGGGGAGTCCGCCGACATCGCGTCGGCCTGGCCGAGCACGACGGCGTTGGTGGCCGCGTCCTGCCCGTCGAACTTGATGATCTGGATCTCCGGCTTGCCGGCGTCCACGCACTTCTTGCTCTTGGCCGGCAGCTCGTCGGTTTCCTGGACCGTGGTGGCCTGAACGGCGACCTTCTTGCCGCAGGCGTTGTTCGGGTCGATGCCCGCACCGGGCTTCTGCGCCCACTGGGTGCCGGCGTTGAAGTAGGTGACGAAGTCGACCTGCTTCTCGCGCTCCTTGGTGTCGGTGAACGAGGACATGCCGACGTTGTAGGTGCCGCCGTCGATGGACGGGATGATCTTGGCGAAGTCGGACTCGCGGTAGTCGGTGGTCAGCCCGAGCGTGGCCGCGACGGCGTTCATCAGGTCGACGTCGAAGCCGACGATCTTGCCGTCGGAGTCCTTGAACTCGTTGGGGGTGTAGGGGATGTTGACGCCCACGACGAGCTTGCCGGACTTCTTGACGTCCTCCGGGACGGTCGCGGCGATGTCGTCGACCTTCTGTGGTTTGACCTCGACGGTGGACTTGGTCGGGCCGGCCGAGCCGCCGGATCCGGACTCGCTGTTCTTGGCGCAGCCCGACAGGGTCAGGGCACCGGCCATGGTGACCACCGCCGCGGCCTTCCACCAGCGGTGCCCAATGTCTTGTCCTGTGAACACAGTTGCCCTCTTCTCTACCGGGTTCGCGCGGCCTGTCCCGCGCATGCCAGAAGGAAACTACCGTCCAAAGGCACTTTTGACCTGCCGAAGAGACAATCCGGCGGGTTGTCTGATGCCTGTGAGAAACTTGTGGCATGTCAACAACAACTGGCACCAACCTGTTTCCGCACCTCTGGAAGAACGTCCTGCTGACCGGCATCCTGTCGGTGATCCTCGGCGTCATGATGCTGGCGTGGCCCGGACCGACCCTTGTCGTCGCGGCCATCTTCTTCGGCGCCTACCTGCTCGTGACCGGCATCTCGCAGATCTTCCACGCCTTCACGCTGCACATCTCCGGCGGCGGCCGGGCGCTGCTGTTCATCAGCGGCGCGGCGTCCCTGGTGCTGGCGGTCATCGCCATCCGGCACATCGGTGACGCGATCTGGTTGCTGGCCATCTGGATCGGCATCGGCTTCGTGTTCCGCGGTGTCGCGACGGCGGCCGCCGCGATCAGCGATCACGACACCCCGGCCCGCGGCTGGGAGATCTTCATCGGCATCGTGACGGTCATCGCCGGCATCATCCTGCTGGCCTATCCCTTCTCGTCGCTGGCGACCCTGCTCTATGTCGCCGGCTTCTGGCTGATCTTCGTCGGAATCATGGAGATCATCGCGTCGTTCAGCATCAAGAAGGCGGGCAACGAGGTTCGAGGCGTCATCAGCGACGCCATCCGAGCCAGCCGCTAGAACCTTCACTGAAGGCGTGGACCGCGGCCGCTGCGGCGCCGCGGTCCACGCCTCTTTCATGTCGTAACCGACGACGGGACGGGTACCCTGACAGCCGTCCCTACCAGGCGAGGCGGGAACCATGACTGAGCGTCCGGAATCCTCAGGCGAATCGTTCATCCCGCCGGCGGCCACTCCGCCGCCGGCCGGAATGCCGCCGACGGGAGCGCCGCCCAACCCGTATTCGTATCCGCCCGGGCCCCCGCCCGGACCGTACGGCGGCGGCTATTCTCCCCCGCCGATGCCCTACACGGACTACTACGCCGGCGCTCCCACCGTCATGCGCAACGGCCTCGGCGTCGCCGCGCTGATCACCGGCATCCTGGGACTGTTCGGCTCCTGCTCGGTGGTGTTCGGCATCCTGCTCGGCATCGTCGCGGTGATCCTCGGACTGGTCGCGCGCGGCCGCGTCAAGCGGGGACAGGCCAACAACGGCGGAATCGCCACGGCCGGCATCGTCCTGGGCATCCTGGCGATCATCGTCAGCATCGCCTGGATCGTGTGGGTGTTCCAGGGCGCCGACGTGCCGCAGTTCTTCGACTGCCTCAGCAAGGCCGGCAACGACCAGTTGCAGACCAACCTGTGCACCAGCGACTTCGAGGATCGCGTGGCCAACCTCTTCGGGCAGCCGGCCCCCGGTCGTTAGGGTTCGCTTTCCCGGGGCGTGATGTCGTGTCCCGCGAGCCGCGAGTCCGGGGCGTCGGGAGTCACTTCCCCGGGAAGTACTTGACGATGCCCTCCTGGGCCACGGTGGCCACCACCTCGCCCGCCCGGTTGAAGAAGTGGCCCATGCTGAGCCCGCGGGATTCGGCGGCCACCGGCGACCCGGTGGAGTAGAGCACCCAGTCGCTGAAATCGACCTGCCGGTGGAACCAGACGGAGTGGTTGACGGTGACCGCGAAAATTCGGTCCCAACCCCAGGAAAGACCGTGGGTGGTGATGATGGAATCCAGCACCGTGGTGTCCGAGGAATAGACCATCGCCGCGGTGTGCAGCACCGGATCGTCGGGCATCTGCCCGGCGGCCGTCATCCAGACCCGGTTGCGGTCCAGACTGTCGCCCTTGTCCCGCATGACCCAGGCCGGGTCGTTGGTGTAGCGCCACTCGATGGGGCGCATCGCGTTGACGAAGTGCGGCACTACCGTCTCATACCCGACCAGCAGGTCGTCGATCGTCGGAAGACCATGAGGCTCAGGGACATTCGGGGCGGGGAAGTTGTGTTCCAGACCGTGGCCGCCGGCCAGGTAGGACACCAGCGCGGTGGCCAGCAGCGTGCCGTTCTGCATCGCGTCGACCCGGCGGTTGGCGAACCGGCGCTCGTCGCGCAGTCGCACGACGTGGAACTCGATGTCCTGGGTGGGATCTCCGCCGGCGATGAAATGCACCGACAAGGCACTGGGCGGCAGGTCGTGGGCCAGGGTCCGGCTGGCCGCGGTGAACGCCTGTGCCATCAACTGGCCGCCGAAGGTACGGACCGGGTTCTTGCGGGGATGTCGCCCCGTGTAGACGTCGTCCCCGAGCGGAGTCAGTTGCAGAATCGCCAGCAGTTCCTCGAAATCGGACGTCGCCGACGAATGCACGTGCTCCCTCTCGCTAGTGGTCGTTCTCCCCGATCCGGTGGATGTGAATCAGGTTGGTGGAGCCTATTGTGCCCGGCGGAGCGCCCGCGACGATGATCACCAGGTCCCCGCGCTCGAAACGGCGCATCGCCAGCATCTCGTGATCCACCTGTCGGATCATGTCGTCGGTGTTGTCCTTGTGTTCGACGACGTACGTCTCCGCGCCCCAGGTCAGCGCCAGCTGGCTGCGGATCTCCGGTGCGGTCACGAACGCCAGTAGCGGCAGGTGGCTGTGGAGCCGGGCCAGCCGGCGCACGGTGTCCCCGGACGAGGTGAAGGCCACCAGCGCCTTCGCGTCGAGCCGTTCGCCGATATCGCGGGCCGCGTAGGAGATCACTCCCCGTTTCGTGCGCGGCACGTGGGTGAGCGGCGGCGGCTCATTCGAGCCCTCCTCGACCGCGCAGATGATCCGCGCCATCGTCTGGACCGCCTCGATCGGATACTTGCCCACCGAGGTCTCCCCCGACAGCATCACCGCGTCGGTTCCGTCCAGGACGGCGTTGGCGACGTCGGAGGCCTCGGCCCGGGTTGGGCGGGAGTTCTCGATCATCGACTCGAGCATCTGGGTGGCGACGATCACCGGCTTGGCGTTCTCGCGGGCGATCTGGATGGCCCGCTTCTGCACCAGCGGCACCTCTTCGAGCGGCAGTTCCACGCCGAGGTCGCCGCGGGCCACCATGATCGCGTCGAAGGCCACCACGATGGCTTCCAGGTTCTCGACCGCCTCGGGCTTCTCCAGTTTCGCGATCACCGGAACCCGCCGGCCGACGCGGTCCATGATCTCGTGGACCAGCTCGGCATCGGCCGGTGAGCGCACGAACGAGAGCGCGACCAGATCCACACCCAGCGCCAGCGCGAACTCCAGGTCGGCGATGTCCTTCTCCGATAAGGCCGGAACCGAGAACGCCATGCCCGGCATGGATAGGCCCTTGTTGTTGCTGACCGGCCCTCCCTCGGTGACGGTGCACACCACGTCGTCGCCGTCGATGTGCTCGACGATGACCGCCACCTTGCCGTCGTCCACGAGCATCCGGTCGCCGGGCCGGGCATCGTTAGCCAGTTGCTTGTAGGTGGTCGAGACGCGATCGTGCGTGCCTTCACAGTCGGCCACCGTGATCCGGACGGTCTCGCCGTTGACCCATTCGGTCGGACCGTCCTTGAACCGGCCCAGCCGGATCTTGGGTCCCTGCAGATCGGCGAGGATGCCGACCGCACGGCCGGTTTCGGCGGCGGCCCGGCGAACGCGTTCGTAGGACGCTTTGTGATCGGCGTAGTCGCCGTGGCTGAAGTTCATTCTGGCGACGTCCATTCCGGCCTCCACGAGGGCCTTGACCATGACGTCGTTATCGGTTGCGGGGCCGAGGGTGCATACGATCTTGGCGCGCCGGGTCACGCGCCTGAGCATAGTTCGGCAGGGTGACTAGGAACTGATCATTGTGGGAACCAACGGGAAACCCGGAAGGTTGCGGACAACGGTCCACACCAGCGCCAAGCCGGCGATGACGGCCACGACCGCCGGGGTGAAGGGCCGCAGTCCGCTGCGCACCCGATAAAGGGTCCAGAGCCCCAGCAACGGCAGGCCCACCAACAGGAAGACGTTGTCGACGACTGCCGCCGACAGGTCGCCGTGCAACAGGTCGTGAGTCATCCGCAGACCGCCGCAGCCCGGGCAGTTCCATCCGGTCACCGCTTTGAACATGCAGGGCGGAAACAACGATCCGGGCCGATGCGGGTCAAACAGGCCCACGTAGGTGAGCGCCGCGGCGGCCGCCACGCCGGATCCCAGACCGGCGATCAGCCGGACCTGACGTCCGGAACCAGCCAGCTCGGTCATGGTGTCCAGCATGCCAGCATTTCCCTAGCGCTTGCTGGCACCCCAGAGCAGCCGCTTCAGCGTCAGGCCGAGTTTCGGCTCCGGCGCCTCCTCGGTGCCGTCGGCCTCCTCGGCGACGACCGGCGCGGGCTTAGCCGCCGCGGCGACCGATTCGGCCTTGGGCGCAGGTGTCGGTTCCGGTTCCGGCTCTTCGGCGACGGGCTCAGGCTCCTCGGCGACGGACTCGGGCTCGGCTTCCGCTTCAGCTTCCGCCACAGCCTCGGGCTCGGCCTCCGCTTCCGCCACCGCCTCGGGCTCAGCCTCCGCCTCCGCCTCCGCCACAGCCTCCGCCTCCGCCTCCGCCACAGCCTCGGGCTCGGCCTCCGCTTCCGCCACAGCCTCGGGCGCGGCCTCGACCACAGACTCAGCCTCCGCCTCGGGCTCGGCCTCCGCTTCCGCCACAGCCTCGGGCGCGGCCTCGACCACAGACTCGGCCTCCGCTTCGGCCTCCGCTTCAGCCTCGGCCTGCGCTTCAGCCTCGGGCTCCGCTTCGGGTTCGGGCTCTGGCTCGTCGTCGACGGCCTCGGCGGCGGGTTCGGTTCCGATTTCAGACTCGGCCTGCTCGTCGACGGCCTCGGCTTCCGCGGCCGGAGTCGCATGCTCGGCGGCCTCGTCGGGGCTCTCCGACTCGACCTCTCCGTCGACGGCGACTTCGGCCCGGTCCTCGTCGACGGCGGCCTCTGCGCCCACGTCTTCGGAGGGCAGTTCTTCCGTCGACTCGTAGACGACCACGGCCTCGGTCTCGGAGGCGCCCTCGAATACGACCACCGCCTCGTCGGAGACGGGCTGACCCTCGGGCTCGCCCTCGACGTCCTCGTCGGTCTCGGGGTAGTCCTCGGCCTCGGCATCCCCGACAGGCAGGATGAAGTCGGTCTTCTCCGCGTCGGTTTCGAGGTCGCCGACCGCGTCGGAATCCTCGGCCTCATGTTCGCCGGCCACCGTCGCCGCGGCCACGATGCCGCTGCCCTTGGCCGCGGCCACCAGATCCTCGGCCCACTCCTCGACCTTGGACTCGTGCTCCGGCTCCAGCGGCTGGTGACCAACCAGACTCTCGGGATCCTCACGGCCCTTTGGCGCGAGCAGGAAGTACACCACCGCGCCGATGAAGACGAAGACGGAGGTGAAGACGTTGACCCGGATGCCGGCGATGTGGGTGGCGGTGTCATCGCGCATCAGCTCGATGCCGAACCGGCCCACGCAGTAGGCCGCCACATACAGGGCGAACAGCCGGCCGTGTCCCAGCCGGAACTTGCGGTCGGCCCAGATAAGGAAGACGAAAACCAGCAGGTTCCAGAGCAGCTCGTAGAGGAACGTCGGGTGCACCACGGCCGCCACCTGACCGGTGGACACCCCGTCGAGCGAGTGCACGTCCACACCAGAAGAGTCGCGGCGGTAGAAGATCTCCATGCCCCACGGAACGGTGGTCTCCCGGCCGTAGAGCTCCTGGTTGAAGTAGTTGCCGAGCCGCCCGATCGCCTGGGCCAGCACGATTCCCGGCGCCACCGCGTCACCGAAGGCCGGCAGCGGAATTCCCCTGCGGCGGCAGCCGATCCACGCACCGACTGCGCCCAGGGCGACCGCGCCCCAGATCCCCAGGCCACCCTCCCAGATCCGGGCTGCCGCCCCGATACCGGCTCCGCCCGGGCCGAAGTAGGTCTTCCAGTCGGTCATCAGGTGGTAGAGCCGGCCGCCGACGAGGCCGAACGGCACCGCCCACAGTGCGATGTCGTAGATGACGCCGCGCTCCCCGCCGCGCGCGGCCCAACGGCGGTCGCCGATGACCAGGGCGGCGATGATCCCCGCGATGATGCACAGGGCGTACGCCCGGATCGGCAAGTCGAGGCCGAAGAGGTTGATGTGCCACACGCCCTGCGCCGGGCTGGGGAAGGAGGCAAGCACGGTTGTGGTCACGTAGCGGGCACTTTCTCTCGGACCCCGACGGCAAGTTCCTCGGTCAGCGAGCGGACAGCAGAGACCCCGTCGTCGGCGAGGGCCGACACCAGGGCGGAACCGACGATAACGCCGTCGGCGAAGTGGGCGATCTCGGCAGCCTGTTCACGCGAACGCACACCCAGGCCGACGCCGACGGGGATGTCGGAGATCTCTTTGACCCGGGCGACCAACTCCGGCGCGGCCCGCGACACCACGTCACGCGCACCGGTCACCCCCATGGTGGAGGCGGCGTAGACGAAGCCGCGGGAGGCCGCGACGGTGCGGGCCAGCCGTTCGGGTGTGGACGACGGCGCCACCAGGAAGATCCGGTCCAGATCGTGGGCCTCGGCGGCGGCCAGCCAGGCGTCGGCTTCGTCGGGGATGAGGTCCGGGGTGATCATCCCCAGCCCGCCGGCGGCGGCGAGGTCGCGGGCGAAGGCGTCGACGCCGTAGTGCAGCACGGGATTCCAGTAGCTCATAACGACGGCATTTCCGCCCGCGGTGCTGATGGCCTCGACCGCGCGCAGGGCGTCGCGCACGCGCACCCCGCCCTGCAGGGCGGCCTCCGTCGCGGTGGCGATCACCGGGCCGTCCATCCCGGGATCGGAGTAGGGAATCCCGACCTCGATGATGTCGCACTCACCGCTCATGGCGACCATGGCGTCGATCGAAGTGTCCACGTCCGGGTAGCCGGTGGGCAGATAGCCGATCAGCGCCGCGCGGCCCTCGGCGCGGCAGCGTTCGAAAATGGACCCGAGCCGGCCGGCCGGGCTGTGTGCCACCGTCATGACGCTCCCGGACCGTGCCCAGAGGGGTTGGACGAGTCCAGCAGCCCGAACCAGCGGGCCGCCGTCTCGACGTCCTTGTCGCCGCGACCGGACAGGCTCACCACGATGATCCCGCCGGGGCCTAGCTCGCCGGCCAGATCCACGGCGCCGGCAATGGCGTGCGCGGACTCGATGGCGGGGATGATGCCCTCCAGCCGGCACAGCAGCCGGAAGGCGTCCATCGCCTGGGCATCGGTGATCGGGCGGTACTCGGCGCGGCCGACGTCCTTGAGGAAGGCGTGCTCGGGGCCCACACCCGGATAGTCCAAACCCGCTGAGATGGAATGGGATTCAATGGTCTGGCCGTCGGCGTTCTGCATGACGTAGGAGTAGGAGCCCTGGAATGCGCCGGGGGTGCCGCCGGTGAAGGTCGCGGCGTGCCGGCCCGTCTCGACGCCGTCGCCGCCGGCCTCGTAGCCGATCAGTCGCACGCCCGGGTCGTCGATGAAGGCGTGGAAGATGCCGATCGCGTTGGAGCCGCCGCCGATGCAGGCGGTCACAGCGTCCGGCAGCCGTCCGGCCTGGGCGAGGATCTGCGCGCGGGCCTCCATGCCGATCACCCGCTGGAAATCGCGGACCATCATGGGGAACGGGTGCGGCCCGGCCGCGGTGCCGAAGCAGTAGTACGTGTTGTCCGCGTGGGCCACCCAGTCCCGGAACGCCTCGTTGACGGCGTCCTTCAGCGTCTTCGAACCCGACTGCACCGCAACGACTTCCGCGCCGAGAAGCCGCATCCGGGCCACGTTGAGCGCCTGGCGGGCGGTGTCCACCGCGCCCATGTAGACGATGCACTCCAGTCCCAGCAGCGCGCAGGCGGTGGCGGTGGCCACGCCGTGCTGGCCCGCTCCGGTCTCGGCGATGACTCTGGTCTTTCCCATCTGTTTGGCCAGAAGCGCCTGTCCCAGAACGTTGTTGATCTTGTGCGACCCGGTGTGGTTGAGGTCCTCGCGCTTGAGGAAGATCCGCGCCCCTCCGGCATGCTGAGACAACCGCTCCGCCTCGTACAACGGCGACGGCCTTCCCGCGTAATGCGTCTGCAGCCGGTCGAGTTCATCGAGGAAGGTCTGGTCGGTGCGGGCCTTCTCGTAGGCGGAGGTGACCTCCTCGATGACGGCCATCAACGCCTCGGGGACGTAGCGGCCCCCGAAAACGCCGAAGTGTCCACGCGCGTCGGGATCGTGGCTGGTGGGTTCGGCGACGGCAGCGCTGGCGCGGGGCAGGGTGGGGATCGAGGTATCGGCCATGTCAGATCACCGTTGCGGGCGTCAGCGGACCGGCTTCGGACAGGACGGATGCGCGCCCGCGGTCACCAGGTCGGACACCGCGGTGCGGGGGTCCCCGCTGGTGACCAGGCCTTCGCCCACCAGCACAGCGTCGGCCCCGGCCCCGGCGTAGGCCAGCAGATCGGCGGGCCCGCGCACTCCGGACTCGGCTACCCGGATCACGTTGGAGGGCAAGCCGGGTGCGATGCGGCCGAAGCAGTCGCGGTCGACGTTGAGGGTCTTCAGATCGCGGGCGTTGACGCCGATCACCTTGGCGCCGGCCTGCAGCGCGCGGTCGGCCTCCTCCTCGGTGTGCACCTCCACCAGCGCCGTCATGCCGAGCGACTCGGTGCGGTCGAGCATGGACACCAGGGCGGGCTGTTCGAGCGCGGCCACGATCAGCAGGAGCATGTCGGCGCCGTGGGCGCGTGCCTCGTGGATCTGATACGGCCGCACAATGAAGTCCTTGCGCAACACCGGGATGGTCACCGCCGCACGGACCGCGTCCAGGTCGGCCAGCGAGCCGTTGAACCTGCGCTCCTCGGTGAGCACGCTGATCACCCGCGCGCCGCCCTTCTGGTACGCCCGCGCCAACTCTGCCGGGTCGGCGATCGGCGCGAGCTGTCCGCGTGACGGACTGGCCCGCTTCACTTCGGCGATCACGGCGATCCCCGGTGCGCGCAACGCGGCCATCGCGTCGCGGGGCGGCGGCGCGGCCTCGGCCGCGGCCTTCACCTCGGCCATGCTGACCAGCGCCTCGCGGGCGGCAACGTCCGCGCGTACTCCCTCGAGAATGGAGTCGAGCACGGTTGCCGAACTCATGGCTCTCCGATCCCCTCTGACCGTTCCTGGCGATGACGCCGACGTGGTGCAAAGGGTAGCCGTTTGATGGCTGGCATCCGTCACCGACCCTCTTTCTCCGACCGGGCGTCGGTTGGGTCGCGACCCTCGTCTAGGGCATCCCACATGCCTCGTTCGGAATCGTCGCCTCCGGCGCTCCGGGTGGACCCGGCGGGCGCGTATTTGGCGCTCTGGTGGGCGGTCGAGACCGACGACCGCATCAACAGCACCGCAGCCAGCAGCACCACCGCCGCGGCCGCCAGCGTGACCAACGCACCGGTGATCTGGCGCTCGCTGGACGTCAGGGTCGTGATGGCGACGCCGGCAAGTTCCGCGCCGCGGGGGCCGACGTCCGGTGTTGCGATCAGGGTGATTCCCAAGTAGCCCAACGCGAATGACACCACCGCCAGCAGCAGCGCCACCGCACGCAGCAGCCAGCCGCGCACCGCCAGCCCGGCCAGCGCCGCGGCGAGCAGCAGCACCGCCAGCGGCAGCAGGGCCGTCGACCACGTCGCGCCGGTGAGGGTCGTCGTCTTCGGCTGGCCCAGCCCGTCGAAGGAGCCGACCGTCACCCAGGGCAGGCGGGAGGCCACCCACAGCGCCAGCGCCGCGATGATCAACAGCAACTGGGCGGCCCGGATCACGGCGCCCTCAGCGTTCCGGCCGCCGCGATCGCGTTCAGCACGGCCCTGGCCTTGTTCGAGGCCTCGGTGTACTCGTAGGGGCCGTTCGAGTCGGCCACCACCCCACCACCGGCCTGGACGTAGGCGGTCCCCGAACGCATCAGCGCGGTGCGGATCGCGATCGCGAAGTCGGCGTTGCCGGCGAAGTCCAGGTAGCCCACGACGCCGCCGTAAAGCCCGCGCCGGGTCATCTCCACGTCCTCGATGAGTTCCATCGCCCGCACTTTCGGTGCGCCGGTGAGGGTTCCGGCCGGGAAGCAGGCCGTCACCGCGTCCAGGGCGGTGCGGTGTTCGGCCAGCAACCCGGTCACTGTGGACACCAGATGCATGACGTGGCTGTAACGCTCGATGTGGCTGTAGTCCTCGACCCGCACGGTGCCCGGGACGCAGACCCGCCCGAGGTCGTTGCGGCCGAGGTCGACCAGCATCAGGTGTTCGGCCCGTTCCTTCTCGTCGGACAGCAGCTCCTTCTCCAGCAGCTGGTCCTCCTCCTCGGTGTGGCCGCGCCACCGGGTGCCGGCGATGGGATGGGTGGTGGCCCAGCCCTCCTGCACCGTGACGAGGGCCTCCGGGCTGGAGCCCACAATCGAAAAGGCCGTTCCCCCAACGTCATCCGGGATGTGCATCAGGTACATGTACGGGCTGGGATTGGACACCCGCAACATCCGGTAGACGTCGATGGGGTCGGCTTGGGTGTCCATCTCGAAACGCTGGGACGGCACCACCTGAAACGCCTCGCCGGCCTCGATCTCGCTGACCAGACGTTCCACCACCGCGCCGTAGTCCTCCATCGTGCGCTGGGCGCGGGCCTGCGGCTCCGGCCGGGAGAACGTCGCCACCGTGGAGCCCAGCGGCTGCCCCAGCGCCCGGGTCATCACGTCCAGCCGCGACACCGCGGCGTCATACGCCTCGTCGACGCGTTCGTCCTTGCCGTCCCAGTTGACGGCGTTGGCGATCAGGGTGATGGTGCCCTCGTGGTGGTCGAGGGCGGCCAGGTCGGTGGCCAGCAGCAGCAGCATGTCCGGCAGACCGAGGTCGTCGACGGCCAGTTCGGGCAACCGTTCCAGGCGCCGGACGAAGTCGTAGGCGAAGAAGCCGACCAGCCCGCTGGACAGCGGTGGCATGCCCGCGAGCGGCCCGGTGGAGAGCAGTTCCATGGTGGCGTGCAGCGCCTCGAGCGGGTCGCCGCCGCTGGGCGCCCCCTGCGGGGTCGAGCCGAGCCAGACGGCCTGCCCGTCCCGCACGGTCAGCGCCGAAGGCGCGCCGGCGCCGATGAACGACCAGCGCGACCAGGAGCGGCCGTTCTCGGCGGACTCCAGCAGGAAGGTTCCCGGCCGGTTGTCGGCCAGCTTGCGGTACGCGGACAGCGGTGTCTCGCTGTCGGCGAGCACCTTGCGGGTCACCGGCACGACGCGGTGCTCGGCGGCCAGCGCACGGAACTCGGCGCGGGTGGTCGTGGACTGCACGGGCTACATCCTCCCAGACCTGTTCATCCCCCCCGGCCACCGGCAATCGGACCCTCGCTCGGATAGGTTGGCAGCCATGACACAGATCAAACGGGGTGACCGCGCACCGGAGTTCGAACTGCCGGATCAGACCGGCACGCCGCGGTCGCTGTCCGGCCTGCTCGCCGACGGCCCGATCGTGCTGTTCTTCTACCCGGCGGCGATGACCCCCGGGTGCACCAAGGAGGCCTGCCACTTCCGCGACCTGGCCGGCGAGTTCGCCGACCTGGGTGCCTCACGGGTGGGCATCAGCACCGACGCGGTCGACAAGCAGGCCCGGTTCTCGGACTCCCAACGTTTCGATTACCCACTGCTCTCCGACGCCGACGGGTCGGTGGCCGAGAGCTTCGGCGTCAAGCGGGGCCTGCTGGGCAAGTTCATGCCGGTGAAGCGCACCACGTTCGTGATCGACCGCGACCGGACGGTGCTGGAGGTGATCTCCAGCGAGGTCAACATGGACACCCACGCCGACCAGGCGCTGAAGGTACTGCGGGCGCGGTCGTCGGCGGGATAGATCCTGGGTTAGCTGTGGCTGTCGGGGTCGTCATCGGGGCGTAGCACCTCTTCGGGGTGGTGGTAGGTGTTGATGCGGCTTTGGCCTCGGTCGAGGTGCGGTGGGGGTATCCATTCGGTTCGGTTGTCGCTC